>Ga0105248_10002500_pt1 | contig 20447 bp, 25 predicted proteins | sample KBSS34metaG_FD_81524 | JGI IMG/M metagenome (GOLD analysis project Ga0105248, IMG submission 81524) | Switchgrass rhizosphere microbial communities from Kellogg Biological Station, Michigan, USA - KBS S3-4 metaG | ecosystem: Host-associated > Plants > Roots > Rhizosphere > Soil | place...
ACGACGTCCAGACCGTCTGGGGCAATGAGCGGGTGCCGGACGAGGAGCTTGCGAAGCTCGCGTGAAGATCCTCGGACTGGATCCGGGGCTCGGAACAACGGGCTGGGGGCTGATCGAGGCTGACGGCAATCGCCTGTCCCATGTCGCTAACGGACAAATAAGAACCGATGCCGCTGCGCCCTTGGCGCGGAGGCTCGCGACGCTTGCCGATCAGCTCGAAGCGTTGATCGGCGACAGTGTCCCGGCTGCTGCCGCGGTCGAGGAGGTCTTCACCAACCAAAACCCCCAGTCGACTCTCAAGCTCGGCCAGGCGCGCGGGGTAGTGTTGATGTGCGCAGCGCGGGCCGGAATCGATGTCGGCGAATATGCGCCGCGGCTCGTCAAGAAGGCTGTGGTCGGGATCGGCAACGCAGAGAAAGCTCAAGTCCACGCAATGGTTTCTCGCCTATTGCCAGGCGTGAAGATCGCCGGCGCCGATGCTGCCGATGCACTCGCGGTCGCGATCACCCATGCGCACCATCTGGCGACCGCGCGGCGCATCGCTTAAGCCTTGCTGCTGATGATCGCACGTCTCTCAGGAACACTTGCCGAAACAAGCCCCGACAACGCAGTCATAGACGTTGGCGGTGTCGGATACCTGGTTCACGTCAGCGGCCGCACGCTCGACGTGATCGGTTCGGTAGGAAGCCAGGTGTTCCTCCTCACCGAACTCCAGGTACGCGAAGATGCCTGGACGCTCTTCGGCTTCGGCTCCGCTTCCGAGCGGGACGCCTTTCGGGCGCTGACCTCGATCCAGGGCGTTGGCGGACGCTTGGCGCTCGCGATCCTATCCGTGCTTTCGCCGGACGAACTGGCGCGCGCGGTGGCCCAGGAAGACAAGGCCATGATCGGCCGAGCGAACGGCGTCGGACCCAAGCTTGCAGCGCGCATCGCGAACGAGCTTCAGGGCAAGCTCGGCGTCACGGCCGTCGGTGGGGCGGCTCCGGCACCTCGCGGCAGCACCGCTGCCGATGCCTTGTCTGCTCTCGCGAACCTTGGCTTTAAATCTGCGGACGCGAGCACTGCTGTCAATGCCGCGCACGACGAGCTCGGCCCCGAAGCAACCCTCGACGCGCTTGTTCGTCTTGCTCTCAAGAAGGCCGCGAAGTGACGAGAAGGACCGCTTCGTGCCGCTGCGGTCAGTTGACCGCCACGATCGAGGGCGAGCCCGTCCGCATCTCGGTCTGTCACTGCCTCGCCTGTCAGAAGCGAACCGGGAGCGCGTTCTCGGCGCAGGCGCGGTGGCCGATCGAGTGCGTGGAGGTCGAGGGTCGATCGAAGCTATGGGTCCGCACCGCCGACAGCGGACAGACGACGACCTACAACTTCTGCCCCGATTGCGGTTCAACCGTCCATTATGGCGGCGGCAACTACCCCGAACTAATCGCGATCCCGTTGGGCGCGCTCGACGACCCCTATGTCTCGGGCATCGATTATTCCGTGTGGGAGCGGCGCAAGCACGATTGGGTCGAGATCGTCGGCGACGACGTTCAGCATCTCGATTGACTGAAGATCAGGCACCCCACGCTTCGCGATAGACGCGCAGGAAATTCCCTCCCATCAGCTTTTCGACACGCGACTGCGTCCACCCGCGCCGTTGCAGCTGCGCTGCTATCCAGCGGTAACGGTCGGCGCGGTTGAGATCCTCCACCATGGGATAGACGCCAATCGCCTCGCCCGGTGCCGCAATGCCCGCCGCGATGCGCTGCTTTTGCCAATCGTCGAGCTTGCGCCGGGCTTCGGCATCCAGCTGCTGCGGCAACACACCGTTGTCGGTCCCGATCCCGACATGATCTTCGCCCGCGACGTTCGCGATATGCTCGATGTGCGCGATCACGTCCGTCGCCGTTGGATGCCCGTCGAGCTTCAGGAATGGCATGAAATAGACGCCAACGACGCCGCCCTTGTCAGCTACCGCGCGAATGGTCGAATCGTCAGTATTGCGGACGTGATCCGCAAGGGCCCTTGCGCCAGTGTGGCTGATCACCGGCGGGCGCTTCGCGAATGCCGCCGCCTCCGCCATCGTCCGCGCTCCGCCGTGGCTGAGGTCGAGCAGCAGCCTCTCGGCCTCGATCCTCTCGATGGTCGCCTTGCCGAGTTTCGAAAGTCCGGCGTTTGCGGGCTCGAGCGCGCCGTCGCCCGCGAGATTGCGGTTGTTGTAGGTCAGCTGGACGGTCAGCACTCCGTCCTTCCTGAGCTGCGCCAGGCGGTCGAGCGCCGGGCCGACCATCGACGTATCCTGCGTCCCGAGGATCACGCCGAACTTCCGCTCGACCTTGGCACGGAGGATATCCGCGCCGCTGCGGACGTGGATCAGCCGGTCGGGGTTGGCCGCAAACAGGTTCTGCTTGTTCGAGACATCCTGCTGATATTCGGCCCAGCTGTCGGTCCCGTTGCCCACCGGGAAAACGGTGTCGCGGACGATGGTGACACCGGTGGCGACCGTCTCGCTCCAGGCGCGGTCGCTCATGCGTGTCTGGCCGCCGGGAGCATAGGGATCGCCGGTTCCGCCAAGAGCGTCGATGATGATCGAACGGTCGTACCACCCGGCGGGGCCAACCCGCCTCTGGCCAGCGAGGGGGGAGGCGGCAGCGATTGCAACGCCGCACGCGAGAAAGGCCCGCCGATCGACGTTCATCAAGTCCCCTCCCCCGCAATGAGGCACATCTGCCGCTTGTCGTAGGCCGATCCTTCTGCGAATCAACAGAGCGGATGGCTACCGATCCTGCCCGCATAACGACGCCCGAGCGCACGAGCGAAGACACCGACGCGGCTCTTCGGCCCAAGAGCCTCGACGAGTTCATCGGCCAGCAGGCGGCCCGCGAGAACCTGCGCGTGTTCGTCAATGCAGCGAAGAGCCGCGGCGAGGCACTCGACCACGTCCTCCTTCATGGCCCGCCAGGGCTCGGCAAAACGACGCTCGCCGGCATCCTCGCGCGCGAGATGGGCGTCGGATTCCGGGCCACGTCCGGTCCGGTGATCGCCAAGTCGGGCGACCTTGCGGCGCTGCTGACGAACCTTGAGGACGGCGACGTCCTCTTCATCGACGAGATCCATCGCCTAAACCCCGCCGTCGAAGAGGTGCTTTATCCAGCGATGGAGGATCGCGCGCTTGACCTCATGATCGGGGAAGGCCCCTCGGCACGCTCCGTCAGGATCGACCTGCCGCGCTTCACGCTCGTGGGCGCGACGACGCGGCAGGGACTGCTGACCACGCCTCTTCGCGACCGCTTCGGAATTCCGGTGCGGCTCAATTTCTACACGATCGAGGAGCTCGAACAGGTTGTCCGTCGCGCAGCGCGGCTGCTCGGCGCCGGCCTCAGCGAGGACGGAGCGCGGGAAGTCGCGCGGCGCTCTCGGGGCACGCCGCGCATTGCCGGGCGACTGCTGCGCCGTGTTCGGGACTTCGCTCATGCTTCCGGGTCAGACATGATCGATGCCGCGGTCGCCGACAGGGCCCTCTCACGGCTCGAGATCGACGCACTCGGCCTCGATGCGATGGACCGGCGCTACCTGATGATGATCGCCGACCTTTATGGCGGGGGTCCGGTCGGCGTTGAGACGCTCGCCGCCGGGCTCAGTGAGCCACGGGACACGATCGAGGATGTTATCGAGCCCTATCTCATTCAGCTCGGCCTCATCGCCCGAACGGCACGAGGGCGATGCCTCAATGGCCGTGGCTATGCCCACCTAGGGTTGCCCGTGCCGCAAGGCAGCCAGGGTGGTTTGTTCGAGCAAGGAGCAGCGTCAAAATAATGCGCAGTCTGTTTTTGCTGGTTGCGGCAGCGTTCCTCGCCGCGACACCTGCTGCCGCCCAACCGAATGCGCTGGCCGCGGCGACTGATTATTCGAAGGATTCGAACTGGCTCTGTCTGCCGGGCCATGCGGACGTCTGTTCGACGCCGCTTGCAACTACCGCGCTCAATGCCAACGGCTATGGCTCGACGGGCCAGAGTGTCGTCGCGAATGACCCGGCGCTCGACTGCTTCTACGTCTACCCGACGGTCTCGCGTGATCAGGGGATGAACAGCGACCTCAACCCGAGCGAGGAGAAAGCGGCTGCGCAGGCGCAATTTGCGCGTTTCGCGTCGGTGTGCCGGCCGTTCGCGCCGCTCTACCGGCAGATGACGCTTGGCGCGGTTGCCGCATTCTCTGCGGGGGCCGACATCAGCGCAGCGGGAGCGCTAGCCTACCGCGACGTCGTCGCCGCGTGGCGCAACTATCTCGCCACGAAGAATGGCGGCAGGCCTTTCGTCCTTGTCGGCCACAGCCAGGGAAGCCTGATGCTGCAGATGCTCATCTCTAACGAGATCGAGAATAACCCGGCGCTCGCGGCACGGATGAGGCTTGCAATCCTGCCCGGCTTCAACGTCCTTGTCCCGCAGGGCAAGCTGGTTGGCGGCACGTTCAGGAAAACGCCGCTCTGTAGCCGTTCCGGCGAGACCGGCTGCGTGATCAGCTGGACCAGCTTCCGGGAGAAAAACGTCCCGCCCGAAGGAGCGATCTTCGGGATTGCGGACCGGCCAGGAATGACGGTCGGCTGCGTCAATCCTGCGCAGCCTGGCGCGACCGGCTGGGTGCCGCTCGATAGCTATTGGTACGCGCGGTCGACGCTTCCGGTGCCCGGCGGGCCGATCGCCTGGTCGAGCGAAGGCCCGCCGCCCTCCCCCTATCTGCGAACCGAGGGCCTGGTTTCGGCTAGGTGCATGAGTGACGGACAGCGCGGTTATCTGTGGATCCGCACGAATCACAAGCCTGGCGAGAAGTGGACCGACCGCATCGGTGGCGAGGTCGGAGTAATGAGCATGTTCCTACCCGGCTGGGGCATGCACCTGTCTGACATGGCCGAAGCGCAGGGCGACCTCATTCGGCAGGTCGGGGATGTCAGCGCTCGATCCAGAACAGCTGCTCGACGCTGAGCCCCAGTTCACGGGCGAGCTTGATGGCCAGAGTTGCGGACGGCGTGAAGACGCCGTTCTCAACCGTATTCACGGTCTTGCGCGTCACGCCGACCTTCTCGGCAAGCTCCGCCTGGGTGAGGCCAAGTTCCCCCCGGCGATCCTTGAGGCGATTGGCTAGCCGTTCAGCCATCCTTGTATGCGCGGCGCTCGAGCAGCCCCCAGCGGATCAACGCCGCGGCAAGGCCAAACGTCATGATAATGTGCACTGCTTCCCTGCCGCTTACCGTGTCGAACATCGTCAGTACGTAGACCGCGATCGCCGAACCCATCGCAAACAGAAAGCCCCAGCGCATCGCCTCATTACGGTTCGCTCGCGTGTTCTCGTCATCGATGAGGTCGCGAACTTCCCTTGGCTGGAGCCAGAACCCCTTGGATGCGAGCGCCGCGAGGAGAATGACCGAGAGGACGAGCCAGGCCCCAATCTTCGCCCGTTCCGCCGAATGCGGCCCCGGAGCTGCCATTTGCAAAAAGAAAGTCGCCTGTTGCGACAGGAAGATCACGGCCAAGACCGGGAGCATGCGCGCCCGGCGTTTGCTAAGATATTCCGCCCGCTCCGCGATGCTGCGCCCGTTCATGACTCGCCCCTCAGCGTGTAACCGATGTGTTACATGTAACCTTTGCGTTACAAAATAGTCAAGCGGGGGTTTACGAAGGCGGTCCGCCCGCTAGAGCACCGGCATGACGCGAGACCTCGACACGCCCTACCGCGGCGGCTTCGTCGGAACGGAGCACCATTTCGCGCTTACCGTCTATTTTGAAGACACGGATGCCTACGGCATCGTTTATTATGCAAATTATCTGAGGTTCATGGAAAGGGCGCGGTCCGACTTTATTCGGGCCGTCGGCGTCGACCAGGCGTCCGAGCTTGGATCGACTGGCAGCGCCTATGCCGTCGTCGAAGTCGATATCCGCTACAAGAAGCCAGCGCGCCTCGGCGACGACTTGCTGCTCGTCACCACCGTGGACCATGTTCGCGCGTCCTCGGTTCACATTCAGCAGCGAGTCATGCGCGGGCCCGAACTGTTGACCGAGGCGCGCGTTACGGCGGCTTTCCTCGACGGGGAAGGCCGGCCAAGGCGGCAACCGCGCGACTGGGTCGAGAAGTTCAAGGCAATCACCACGCAGTAATGATGAACAGACTGATTCTCTCCGCTCTCTTGCTTGGCGCTGCCACGGCGGCTCAAGCGCAGCAGTCCGCTACACCGGCGGCGACCGTCATTGCGGTCCCGCCGCTCACCAGTCCCGATGAGGGGACCAAGGGCAACCAGATGCTGGCGGTCGGTTTCCAGATCAGCCAGCTCATCGAGACAGACCTCAAGCAGACGTCGGAGCTGATGCCGCTGCCTTCGAGGCGGGACGACTATTATTCCTATCCGGAGGTGACTGCGCCGAGCCTGTACAAGTGGCGGACCGCGCACGCCAAGGCGCTGCTCATGGGATTCGTGCGTTCCCGTTCCGACGGGCGCCTTACCGTGGGCTGCTATGTCTATGACGTCGAGAAGGGCCGCGAACTTGCCCGCAAGGGTTTCGTGATCGGCCCGAACGACTGGCGACGCGCGGCCCATAAATGTTCTGGCCTCGCCTACACGGCAATCACTGGCGCCCCCGGGATCTTCGACTCCCGTATCGCTTATGTTGCCGAGAGCGGCATCGGAGACGCGCGGAGCAGGCGCGTGGCGATGATGGACAGCGACGGCTATGGCCATCGTTATTTGACGGCGGGCGACACGATGGTGCTGACGCCGCGGATTTCGCCGAACGGGTCTCAGCTCGCCTACGTCAGTTTCGCCGAGGGCAAACCAAGCGTGCGGCTCGCCGATCTCGACACCAACCAGCAGCGACCGCTGGTTGCTGGCGATGCGATCACCTTCGCGCCCCGCTACTCAACCGACGGACGCCGGATCGTCTTTTCGATGATGCAGGGCGCGAACAGCGACATTTACGTGATCGGCGCCACCGGGGGCATCCCACAGCGCCTCACGACATCGCCCGGTGTCGACACCGACCCCAGCTTTTCGCCGGACGGAAGTAAGATTGTCTTCGAAAGCGATCGCAGTGGGTCGCAACAGCTCTACGTGATGAATGCCGACGGCACCGGCCAAAGGCGGATCAGCTTCGGCGGCGGCTGGTACGCCTCGCCCGAATGGAGCCCCGACGGCGGGATGATCGCGTTCACCAGGCGGGGTCAGGATGGGCGCCGCATCGGTGTCGTGAAACCAGACGGCACTGGCGAACGCGTATTGACGTCCGGCCCGAGCGACGAGGGCGCGAGCTGGGCGCCGAGCAGCCGGGAGCTTCTGTTCCAGCGGGTCGCAGCAACTGGGCGCACGGCGCTCTATCGCATAACGCTTGATGGCAGCGAGCCGCGCCCGATTACCATTCCACAGGATGGATCTGACCCCGACTGGTCGGGAGTGATGGACTGATGCGCAGAGCAATTCTTCTGTTCACCGCGATCGCAATCGCGAGTGTCGCCGAGGCGCAACTGCCCTTCCTCAGCAAACGAGGGCCCGCGCAGCCCGTCGTCCAGGGGATCGACGCGCTCCGTGCCGACTTCGCCGCGCAATCGGGCGGCACGACGGTCTATTTCGGAAATGACAGCTCGATTCTCGGCGTGCCGGCGCGGACGATGCTGACGGCGCAGGCCGCCTGGCTCCGTCGCCATCCCGAAGTCGTCGTGCGAGTCGAGGGATATGGCGACACGGGCGACACCCGCGACCATGCGCTCGCCGTCGGCGCCAAGCGGGCCGAGGAGGCCCGAGCCTATCTCGTGCTGCTCGGCGTACCCGCAGCCCAGGTGTCGACGAGCAGCTGGGGCAAGGAACGGCCAGGTCTTGGCCGCGCCATCACGGTGTTGGTCCGCTGAACTTACGCGGCGTGGCGCTGGTAGCCCGTCGTGGAAAGCCAGGAGCGGGCTTGCCGCTGCGCCTCGGCGATCTCGCGCGCCGTCATCTCGCACGCGATCTCGGCCCGGCATTCCTGGCCACGAGTGCAGCCCGACAACGCCGCGAGATTGAACCACTTGTGGGCTTCGATCAGATCGACCGTGATGCCGCCGCGGCCGGTCGAATAGGTCACTCCAAGCTCGAATAGTGCGTCAACGTCGCCGGACTCGGCATCGGCAAGGCGGCTCCGAAGCAGGAATTCCGCGCTCTTCTGACTAATTGCCCCCATTTGTCGTCCCCCTCATTCCCTTGTTGAAGGTGAGGTTCGTCCGCGAACGGCAAAAAAATGGTTAACGCGATTCAACTATGATCAAACGGGAAGATTGTCGATCAGCCGCGTGGTGCCGATCATCGCTGCGGCGATGAGGCGCATCTCGCCTCCGGGTTCGTCGAGCGGCTCGAGCGTTGCGGCGTCGACGAGGGCGAGATAATCGATCCTCGAGAAGCCCCCGTCGCGCAGCAAGGCGCGGGCGTTCTGCAGCGCTTCGAAGACGGGAGTATCACCGCGGATCGCATCTCGCGCAGCCTGAAGCGCGCGCGGAAGGGCGAGGGCCTCCTGACGCTCTTCGGCCGAAAGATATGCGTTGCGCGATGAGAGCGCGAGTCCGTCGGGTTCACGGACGGTCGGTACGCCGATGATCCTGGCGCCAATGTTGAGGTCCGCAACCAGGCGGCGGATCACCGCGAGCTGCTGGAAATCCTTTTCGCCGAATAAGGCGACGTCCGGCCCAAACGAGAGCAGCAACTTGGCGACAACGGTGGCCACCCCATCAAAGTGCCCAGGCCGTGCCTCACCTTCCCAGCGTTCCGACACGCCCGTTACGCTCACCCTTGTCGCAAAGCCTTGCGGGTAAATGTCCTCGACAGAGGGCATCCACAGCAGGTCGCATCCTGCTTCCTCGAGCATGCGAGCGTCCTCACTTTCACGCCGTGGGTAGCGTCCAAAGTCCTCGCCCTCACCAAACTGCGCGGGGTTGACGAAGATCGACGCAGCGACCTTGTCCGCCCGCTTTCGCGCTTCGCAAATCAGCATCATGTGGCCGGCATGAAGCGCGCCCATTGTCGGAACCAGCGCGATTTGCCCGGTGAGCCCTGCCCTCGCTCGTGCCAATTCTTCACTGTTACGAACGATTTGCACCCGTTACCGGCCTCGGTTAATCTTTGGTTCGGGCGGCGCTTGCACATGCGCCGGGGGAAAGATCAAGCATGAGTCAGCCGCATTTCATCGTCTTCGCCAATGAAAAGGGCGGGACGGGCAAGTCCACAACAGCGGTGCATACCGCGATTGCGCTGGCAGCCTCCGGCCATCGGGTCGGCGCGCTCGACCTCGACAGCCGCCAGCGGACGATGACACGCTACCTGGAAAACCGCGATTCAACGATGCGCAGGCTCGAGAAGAATTTGCCTCAGGCTGTCTATGAAGTGCTCGAAGACCAGAGTGAGGAGGGTCTTGGCGCAGCAATCGCGAGGCTTGCCCAGCATTCCGACGTCATTGTCGTCGACACACCTGGACGCGACGACCCTGTCGCGCGCGCCGCGATCCTCAAGGCCGACACGCTGGTCACCCCGATGAATGACAGCTTCGTCGACCTCGACCTCATCGGCCAGGTGCACCCCGAAAATTACAAGATAACCAAGCCGAGCTTTTACGCCGAGCTGATCTGGAACAGCCGTACCCAGCGCGCAAAGCAGACCGGCAAGAGCGTTGACTGGGTAGTGCTGAGAAACCGCCTGCAGCACATCGAATCGCATAATCTGAAGCGCGTCGGTGCAGCGATGGATGAGCTCGCACGCCGGGTTGGATTCCGCGTCATTCCCGGCCTCGGCGAGCGCGTGATCTACCGCGAGCTGTTCCCCAAGGGTCTGACTTTGCTGGACTTACAGCAGATTGGTGAAGTCGGCATCGGCCACATCACGGCACGCCAGGAGCTGCGCGAGATGGTCGCCGGGCTCGGTATTCCTGGCGCCGACGAAGTGCAGAAGGTCGCCGCGGCCGGTTGAACCAAACGCCACTCGCTGCGTAAGGCAGCGCGATGACCCACGAGTTCAAACCCAGCATCCTGCGCGAATATGATATCCGCGGGATCGTCGGCGACACGCTGACCGAAGCCGACGCTTATGCCCTCGGGCGCACCTATGCCGCGCTTGCACGCGATGAAGGCGCACGGCGCATCGCCGTCGGACGGGACGGACGAATACATTCCGGAATGCTCGAAGCGGCACTGGTCCGTGGACTGACCGATGGTGGCGTCGACGCTGTACTCATTGGCATGGGCCCTTCGCCCATGCTCTACTTCGCTACCTATTATCTGGACGTCGATGGCGGCATCCAGGTGACTGGCAGTCACAATCCCGCCGACTACAACGGGTTCAAGCTGCTGTTGAAGGGCAACTCGATCTTCGGTCAGGAGATCCAGGCCCTCGGCCGCCGTGCCGCTGCGGGCGACTGGAGCGAAGGCACCGGGCGGACTGAACAGGTCGACATTCGCGAAGCCTATGTCGATCGACTGCTCGAGGGTTTCTCAGGCCAGCCCTACCGCATCGGCTGGGACGCCGGGAACGGCGCCGCGGGACCGATCCTCGATATGCTGCTGCAACGGCTCCCGGGCCAACACCATGCCATTTTCACGCAGGTCGACGGTCGCTTCCCAAATCATCATCCGGATCCGACCGTCGAGAAGAACCTCGAAGACCTGAAACGGCTCGTTGCCGACAAGCAGCTCGATTTCGGCATAGCATTCGACGGCGACGGCGATCGCATCGGCGCGGTCGACGGCAAGGGCCGAGTCATCTGGGGCGATCAACTGCTGATGATCCTCGCTGAGCCGGTGCTTGAGGCCAATCCCGGCGCGGTGCTGATCGCGGACGTGAAGGCAAGCCAGATTTTCTTCGACCGCGTCGCCGAGCTCGGCGGCACCCCCCTCATGTGGAAAACGGGGCACAGCCTCATCAAGTCTAAGATGAAGGAGACGGGTGCGCCGCTCGCAGGCGAGATGAGCGGGCATATCTTCTTCAAGCACCGCTGGTATGGCTTCGACGATGCCCTCTACGCGGCTGTCCGGCTGATCGAGGCGATCAGTTCGTCAGGCCGCAGCCTGACCGAGATCATGGACGCGATGCCCAAGTCCGTCGCGACGCCCGAAATGCGCTTCCAGGTCGATGAGGTTCGCAAGTTCGCGATCGTCGAGGAAGTCCGAGACCGCCTGTCGGGCGACGGCGCGAAGGTCGACGCGACCGATGGCGTCCGGGTCAGCACTGGTGATGGATGGTGGCTGCTGCGCGCTTCGAACACGCAGGACGTGCTTGTCGCCCGAGCAGAGGCAACGGACGAAGGCGGGCTCGAACGGCTGGTCGCCCAGATCGACGACCAGCTCGCCCGGTCAGGCGTCAAGCGCGTCGAAACCGCTCACTGAGGCGGCTGATTACTGCAAGCCACGTCGTATTGGGAAACGCTCGCGGTGTTGCGTGAATTCTGCGGCTGCGACCCCGCATAATGCGTGCCGGCTGTGCTGCCCTCGCCGGTAAAGGGGGAACCACCGCCCGGCGCGCTTCCTGAGTTGCCGGGAGTAGCTCCTTCTTGATCGGCGACCAGTTCCTCGCAGTCGGCGCCGGGCTGCCCGAACGCATTGCCGCTGTTCGAGTGCCAATAATTAACGCCGTTGAACTGACCGTTGCCTGGCGGCGAGGTCTGCGCCGATGCGAGGGGCGCGTTCAGCGTAACAGCAACGGCGCCGATCATGAGAATGCTGGCTTTCATCTGGAAAGCTCCTTTCGGATTATCGCCGGGGCCGGGCTGCGAGAAAGGGCTGACGCATACACGCAAGAGGGCGCTCGGCGGCACGCGGTATGTGCCCGGAGCCCAGGTGCTGGTTCAGTCCTGCCCTAGAGCGCGGAACTGATTCCGAGAATGAACGCGGTGGGATGATGGTATCGCGCGACGTACGAGTTCGCGGACTTCGCGCGCGCCGTCACCGCCGCATGGAGCGAGATCCTTCCGATCCTTTGCGTCACTCCGGCGCGGGCATCCCAACGGGCCCGCGAATAGCCGCCGCCGAGCGGGAACAGCGCTCCAAGCTCGCCATCCACCGTGAGTGTCGACGTGATGTCCTTGCGCGCATTGACCGCCGCGTGAAGTGTCCAGCGCGATGATCCAAGATAGTCGGGCGAGAGCGAGAGCCGCGCGCCGACAGACTTCTCGGACACGCCGACATAAGCTTCGGTGTAGGATCGGCCTGCTGCGAGCCGCGAGTAGGTCGAGTAGCGGGCGTGGACGATTCCGATATCCGCGGTGATCCCGTGAAGAAGTGGCGCAACATACCCGCCGTTGATCGCCAGTCGCAGCGGTTGAATACCGTCACCGTTGCTGGCGACGACGCTCCCGGAGATCGCTCCATAAAACCCGTTCGGGGCATCGTAGCCAAGATCGAGAATCGCGACCGGGCGGCCGTCGCTGAGTGTGTAGCCGCGGAAACGATAATCATTGAACAGAGATACTGCGGCGCCGACCCCCGCCGCGGCCGGGGTCGGAAGCATGACGAACATTACAGCGGCCGACAGAATCCGGATGGGATGTCCGGAGCAACTATCGATAGTCGGCCTTCGCGAACTTCGCTGCTGGGCAGGCGCAATCACAACCGCGCGCTACCCGCATCAGGGTGGCACAGGCATCGATGGCACCGCCTCCGTGGCGCTGCGAAACCAGCATCAATGGAGCAGCACGCCGCCTCTCTCGTGTCAGCGCGACCAGGCCGCTGACATGGGCAGCCGCAAATGAACTCCCGTTGACGAGAAACCATCGTCCTCCCGGCTGAGTGGTCGGCACGTCACGTCCCGGTGCGACGTAGACTTCGCCGTGCGACCCGCCCAGTGCTGCGTCGGAGACGGCAATAACGCCCGGCACGTTAGCGGGGAAGCCACCGCCTGGAAGCTTTGGGTCGAAAGCACCGACGACCGTGACCCCCCTCGCATAGGCGACGCTGAGCAGTTCGCGCAGCAGTTTGGCGTCAGGTCCGGCAAGGCTGAGATTGATGACGTCCGCGCGGTTCTCGACCGCAAAATAGAGCGCCTTTGCAAGGCTGAGCGTGTCGCACTCCGTTGATGCGCCGGACGATCGCCCTTCCTGCCAGCACGCCCTTAAGCCCAGCAGGCGTGCACCGGGAGCAACTCCCGCGATGCCAAGGCGGTTATCGGCTTTGGCGGCGATGATCCCGGCAACTGCAGTCCCGTGCTGCTCGGCAATCAGCGACTGCCCGTTCACGAAGTTGCGGTTCACCAGCAGCTGGCCGGAAAGATCTGGATGACCCGCATCGATGCCGCTGTCGATAACGGCGACTCTCGTGCCCCGCCCGCTTGCCATTTGGTGAAGGTCCGCAAGGTGCCATTGGCCGGCAGCGGGCTCAGCCGCGTAGAGAGGGTCGTTATGGGGAGCCGCGCCCTTTGCCGAGTACAGCTCCACAGGCTCGGCCCAGGCGACATCCGCGTCGTGTCCGACCTGCTCGAGCGCAGCAGCGGTCTCGCGGCCCGCGGGCACGGCCATGACGAAGCAGTCGACACCGATCATCGGCATGGGCCAGTCTTCGACCAACGTCAGACCATTGCGCTGCGCAATCCTCCGGGCGAGGCGGGCACGCGCGCTGCGGGTGACGTCGTCGCCGTAGCTGCCCCCGTAGGCGCCGCCGACCCGGTAATGATCGAGCGGATGCTTGACCATGATAAGGATCTGGCGGGAGGACGGGGTCGACTGGGAAATGGCTGCGGCCGGCGTAAAGGAGGCGGCGACGAGCGCCACTGCCGCCGCAAGGTTTCGCCACAGCCCATGCCAGCTCATCGCGAAGCCCCATCGAGCGGCTCGGCAAGCTGCACCGTTTCCGTCTTGCGAAGCTTGACCAGTGCAGAGTCCCGCTGCGCGGGCTCGACGTGCAGCAGGTAGGCGTCCGTGCTGGTGGGTCCACCGACGATCGTTGCGCCGGCTTCATGCAGGGCACCGCGCACATCTTCCTCGGTCGCATCAGCGCGGAACATCACGATGACGTTTGCCGCCGCCGTGACCGGAGCCGTTCCAAGGGCATGGTAAGCCGGCTGGCTTAGCGACATCAGCATCCCGCCCGCGAACACGGCGAAGATAAGCTGCGCCGCTGCGAGCGCCGCGACCGCGGGACGGCTGATCAGCGCACGTAACTCTTCGAGAAAGCTGGGCCGAGGCGGCGCGATCTGAACGGGCGGGTCAATCCTCGCCTTCAGCCGCGCCCAGCCGGATTCGGCTTCCGGCGACATCGCCTGGAACTCGTCGGCCAGTCGCCGTTCAACCACCAGCTGCTCGCGGCACGACGCGCACGAATAAAGGTGGCGTTCGACGCGTGCCCGGTCGTCGGGGTCCAGCTGTCCCGTCGCGTACCAGGGAAGGAGCTCTTCGGCCGCGTCATGCGGGCCGTGCTCGGAGAGGCTGGGATCTGCCACGTCTAGAGCCAGTCCGAGAGCTTGCCGGGCATTGCCTGTTTGAGGCGCCGCCGGGCGTGGAACATGCGAGTCTTCACCGTGTCGACCGGGCAGTCGACGATTTCGGCAATCTCGCGATAGCCAAGACCGTGGAAATACGTGAGATCGACGACGGCCCGATGGTCGGTCGACAGCTGGTCCATCGCCCGCACGAGTGCATCGTGCAGCCGCTCGTGATGGATCTGTTCATCAGGAGCCGGCTCGTCACTGACGCGAGTGTCGTGCTCCGGGTCTTCGAGCGGCTCGGGCCAGCGCATCTTCGCCTTCTGCGCCTTGCGGTAGGCAATGGCGAAGATCCAGGTCGAAGGCTTGCTCGACCCCCTGAACCTGTCCGCTGATTGCCACACCACCATCATCGTATCGTCCAGCACCTCTTCGATCAGCTGGGGTCGGCGCAGAAGCGTGGTCAGGAACCGTGTCAGGCGCGGCTGGTAAAGCCGGTAAAGCCGCTCAAACGCCTGCAGGTCCCGGACAGCGACACGCGCAACCAGCTCCCGGTCGTCGGGAGTGGAGGTTCGTGCTGCCTCGGCCCGAGGCCGGTTCGCGATCCCGGGCCAATTCACTTCGGAACTTTCCCCATCGCCATGGGTGTCTCCGGCCGCAGGAAAGGTTCACTGCTGCGCAGGCGAGCTATTAGCGCTCTTCGTCTCCCGGCGATACGGCGAGAAGAGTACGCTGTCCCAGAATCATGGAGCCCACGAGGCATCCGCCGAAGAGCGCGCCTTCGAGGGCGCAGGTGACGAGCTGACTGAAGAGGCCGAATCCCTGCTCGGAGAAGATCGCGCCAACCTGGTCGAGCCGGAGGCGCGATCCGGGAAAGGTCCTCGACAAAAGATCGAGGCTCCCGCCCATGAGCCGACCGCCGAGCAAAGGTATCACTAGACCCGCCATGCCCCCCGCAAGCGCCGCCGCGCTCGCACCACGCCGAAGCCGCGATCCAAGGCGGATCGCAAACCAGGCGCCAAGCCCAACGCCCGCGCCCACCAGCAGACCCTCCATCGCGCCGGTCATTCCCGCCGGCGAGCGGCCGAACAGCAGGTTGAATGCATCGACGCCAAGGAGCTTCACGACTGCGCCAACCACGAGCCCGCCCATCGCGCCACCACCGACGATCCAACGCAAGTCGGCACCACCGAGCTTCCGGCCAATTGCGATCCCGAAAGCAACGCCGGCGCCGCCGATCAGGGCGACGGCGATCGTCAGGCACAGGATAACGAGCAGGACTGAAATCGCTCCGAGGCCCGGCTGGAGCGGCTGCGATGCGCCAGCAAAGCCGTAGATCAGGCCGCCGATGAATCCGGCGAAGCCGGCGCCGATCATTCCGGCAGCACCGAGGAGCAACGTCTCGCGCCAGGTCATGCAGGCGGCATTGGCTTCAGGAGCCGGGGCGGTCTTGAGGGGAGCGATGAACCGATAGCCGTGCTTGGGAACCGTCTCGATGAAGCGCGGCCGCGCGACTTCGTCCCCAAGCGCACGCCGCAGCGCCTTGATGCATTGCGTCAGCGCTTCGTCGGTCACCGGAATGCCACGCCATACTTCGTCCAGAAACCGGTCCTTGCTGACGAGCATGCCGGCTTCGGTCACCAGCAGTGCGAGCGCGTCAAAATAGCGGGCGGCAAGGTCGACAGGCTCGCCGTCGCGTCGCAGTCGGCGATCGGCGACATCGAGGGTGAAGCGGTCGAAGCGAAAGCTCTCCGATGTGCTTTTCAGGGAAACCTCAGCCTTTGCTCATGCCGTTCACCGGGCATCTTGGCACAATGAAGCCTCATTCATCACAGGAGGCAAGACAATGACGGAGATTGCGCGAAGCGCGGTGCCCTGGCGGATCATCGGATGGGGAGGCGCGGTCCTGCTGCTGGCGATGCCTTTCATCGCCATGCGCTTCACCAGCGAAGTGAACTGGACCGCAAGCGACTTCATCTTTGCGGGAGTTCTTTTTGCCGTGATCGGAGGTATGTTGGAACTTGCGGTGAGAATGTCCGGCAACCGAGCCTACCGTGCCGGTTCCGCCCTGGCGCTGCTTGGCACTCTGCTCGTCGTGTGGGCCAATCTTGCCGTCGGCATCGTCGGTAGCGAGGACAATCCTGCGAACCTCCTGTTTTTCGCGGCTCTCCTCCTTGGGATGATCGGTGCCGCTCTTGCCCGATTTGGTGCTCAAGGGATGGTGCGTGCGATGACCATGACCGCCGTCTCGCTCGAGATTGCCTTCCTGATCGCCCTCACCCAGGGCACCGACGAGCCCTTCGTCGGTCACTGGGTCGAGTTCGCGGGAGTTTCCCTGTTCGCGGCCTTGTTCTTGGGCTCTGCAGGGCTGTTCCGCAAAGCTGCTCGATCGCCGGCCTGAGGTCGCAAATTCAAACTTCGGATCGTGATGACGGACCTTCCGCGTTGCTGTATGGAGAATCCATGCTGGAGCAGCGTGCTCAACAGAGCAACGGCGCTGAGTGGCTCGGGATGATGTTCGAGCACGCACCGGGCTTTATGGCGCTGATTGAAGGAACCGACCTTCGCTTCACGGTCGCGAACGACGCGTTCGAGACACTTGTCGGACGCCATGACCTGGTCGGCAAAACGCTTACCGAGGCCTTGCCCGAGCTCGACGATCAGGGGATCGACGACATACTCAGCGGAGTATCGCGCTCCGGCCAGCCGTTTGTGGCGAAGGCATTGCCGCTGACCGTCGTCAGGGAAGATCTTTCGCCGCGCGAGGTCGTCGTCGACCTCGTCTTTCAGCCAGTTCCCGAGATCAGCGGCCTCAGTTCCGGCATCTTCATCCAGGGACAGGACGTTACCGGTGACAAGAGGAGCGAGATGCTTCGAACGGCGCACGCCAAGGTGCTCGGCCTGGCGATCGGCGACAGCCCGCTCGAGCAAACTCTGGGCGAGCTCATTCGCATCGTCGAAACCACGTCATCGACCGGCGTACTTGGCTCGATCCTCTTGATGGACAGCGACGGCAAGCATCTTCGCTACGGCGCTGCACCGAGCCTCCCGCGCGCCTATAGCGAAGCGATCGACGGATCGGAGATCGGTCCGTGCTCCGGCTCTTGCGGAACGGCGGCATTTCTCGGCGCAGCGGTGTTCGTGACCGACATTGCGACGGACCCGCTCTGGGCCGACTACAAGGACATCGCGCTTCCACATGGGCTTCGCGCCTGCTGGTCCATTCCAATCCTGACCCGCGGGCGCGAGGTGATCGGCACCTTCGCCATGTATCATCGTGAGCCTCGCGAACCGACCGTTCGCGACCTCATCCTCGTCGATCTTGTGACGCAGACTGCGGCGCTGGTGATCGACCGTGAGCGCGCCCACAAGGCGCTGCAGAACGCAATCAAGACGGTCGAGATCGCGCCGCCACAAGCTTGAAGAGTGCCTCAGTCGTCCTCGTCCTCGTAGCCGACGAGGTTCAGCTCGCATGCCTTGATCTGGTGGGTCATGCACCAGTGCTTGAGAGCCTCTTCACGGCCGTGGGTGATCCATACTTCCGTCGGCTTGAGCTCGCGGATGGTCATGGTCAGCTCATCCCAGTCGGCGTGGTCCGAAATGATCAGCGGCAGCTCGACATTGCGCTGGCGCGCCCGCTGGCGAATGCGCATCCAGCCTGACGCCATCGCGGTCACAGGATCAGGCAAGCGACGCGACCAGCGGTCGTTGAGCGCACCCGGTGGCGCGATGACGATGTGGCCCGCCATCTCCAGCTTGGTGGCGCCGGAGGTATGGCGAAGCTCTCCGAGGTCCACGCCGAAGTCCTGGTAAAGCCGGTTCAGCCGATCGATCGCGCCGTGGAAGTAGATCGGGTCGTGATGCCCTCGAGCGCGCAGTTCGGTGATGATCCGCTGCGCCTTGCCGAGTGCATAGGCGCCGACGAGCACGCAGCGGCTCGGATCCGCGTGAAGGCGGTGCAGCAACCGGTCGATCTCGCTGCCAGTCTCCGGGTGACGGAAGACCGGAAGCCCGAACGTCGCTTCGGTGATGAAAATATCACAGGGCACCGGCACAAAGCAGGGACAGGTCGGATCGGGACGGCGCTTGTAGTCGCCGGAAACGACCACCTTCTCGCCCTTGTGTTCAAGCACGATTTGGGCTGAGCCAAGCACGTGTCCTGCGGGCACGAAGCTAACCTCGACGTCGCCGACACGGATTTGCTCCTCATAGCCAATGCCCTGGCCGCACTGCGCACCGTAGCGCACCTCCATGATCGCCAAGGTTTCAGGCGTTGCCAGCACTGCGCCGTGGCCGCCACGGGCATGGTCGCCGTGGCCGTGGGTAATTAGCGCCTTTGCCTTGGGCTGCGAGGGATCGATCCACGCGTCGGCCGGCCGCACGTAGATGCCTTCCGGGTGGGACTCGATCCAGGAACCCAATCGCGCCATCGGGAGCTATATAGGCATAAGCGAAACAAGTTCCCCCACGGAGGAAGGCATGGACGAATCCTTGTGGTGGCTGATCGACATCGTCGGGCCGGCTATCCTGCTCATCATCCTCATCTGGCTCGTCATGCGACGCCGGTCCAACCAGACTTCAGCCAATACCGAAGCGAGCACCCGCGAGCTGTACCGCGAGGAAGAGCAGCGGCGGCGCGACGGGACCGACCAGCTCTGAGCAGCTTGCCGCCAGCAGTTCGACGCTGGTTTGATTCCAAGGGCTGGACTGCGCGCCGCCACCAGCTCGAGATGCTGGTGCTTGCGCGGCGCCAGCGAAGTGCTCTCCTGGTCGCCGCGACCGGCGCCGGCAAAACTCTCGCCGGCTTTCTGCCGACCATTTGCGAACTTGCGGAACGGCCCTCTGAGGGGTTGCACACCCTCTACGTTTCTCCGCTGAAGGCGCTTGCGGTAGACGTTCAGCGCAACCTCATCGGCCCCATTGAGGAGATGGGACTGCCGATCCGCGTCGAGACACGCACGGGCGACACGCCCTCGGATCGCAAGGCCCGGCAGCGGGTAAGGCCTCCGCAGGTGCTGCTGACGACGCCGGAATCGCTCAGTCTTCTGCTGAGCTATCCCGATGCGGCGACCATGTTCGAGAACCTGCGAACGATTGTCGTCGACGAGCTTCACGGCTTCGCGAAGGAAAAGCGGGGCGACCTGCTCTCGCTGTCCATGTCGCGGCTTCAGAGACTGGCTCCGGGGCTGAGGCGCGTCGGACTCTCGGCAACAATCAGCGATCCCGATGCTTATCGCTCATGGCTTGCGCCCGATGCCGACATGGAGACGGTCGATCTCGTCCTCGGCGACCCGGGCGCCGCTCCCGACCTTTCCATCCTCATCCCGGAGAACAAGATCCCGTGGGGCGGGCATTCCGGCCGGCACGCCGCGCGCGAAGTCATGCAGTTGATCGAGCAGCACAAGACAACGCTGGTCTTCTGTAACACGCGCAGCCTTGCCGAGCTGATCTTCCAGGACTTGTGGGCGGTGAACGATCAGGCGTTGCCGATCGGCATTCATCACGGCAGCCTCGCCGTCGAGGCACGGCGCAAGGTCGAAGACGCAATGGCGGCGGGGCGGCTGCGCGGCCTCGTCGCGACCGCCAGCCTGGACCTCGGAATCGACTGGGGCGACGTCGACCTCGTGGTCCAGATGGGCGCGCCGAAGGGCTCGTCACGGCTGCTGCAGCGGATCGGACGCGCCAACCATCGTCTCGACGAGCCCAGCAAGGGCATCATCGTTCCGGGCAATCGCTTCGAATATCTCGAAGCGAGAGCGGCGCTCGATGCAATCGAGGACAGCGAGCTTGACCCCGAGGTGTTCCGACCGGGCGCGCTCGACGTTCTTGCCCAGCACATTCTCGCAATGGCCGTCGCTGCCCCCTTCCAAGAAGACGAATTGCTCACCGAGGTCCGATCGGCAGCTCCCTACGCCGACCTCAAGCCGGAAACGTTCGAGGAGATCCTGAACTTCATCGCTACGGGTGGCTACGCGCTCAAAGCCTACGACCGGTTCCGACGCCTGGTGCCGGAGCCCGGGGGCATGTGGCGCATCGCACGGCCGCAAATCGCGCAGCATCATCG
>Ga0105248_10002501_pt1 | contig 20446 bp, 16 predicted proteins | sample KBSS34metaG_FD_81524 | JGI IMG/M metagenome (GOLD analysis project Ga0105248, IMG submission 81524) | Switchgrass rhizosphere microbial communities from Kellogg Biological Station, Michigan, USA - KBS S3-4 metaG | ecosystem: Host-associated > Plants > Roots > Rhizosphere > Soil | place...
GCCCGGCCCGATCCATAGACCGATCGCTCCGCTCGTGACGCCGCGCTTGAGGTCGTTCACGATCAGCGAAGGCTGTGCGGCACCGTTGACGAACAGGCGGGCGCGAACGCCGTTGACCTCGATTTCGACGTGGGTCCACGCGCCTGTTTCGAGATCGACGTACGACTCGTACACGCCGGGCGTCTGCGTCCGCAGGCGTTCCCAGCCGTAGTCAGGCTCCGAGACGTACTGGGCCGAGTGGTTCCGCCGAAGCTGATCGTCCGCCCGTCCATTCGTCGGCCGAAGATAGAAGCAGTCGAACGCCGCAGCATGCGGCGCCGAGCGGAAGGCCACGCCCACAAAACCGCGCGCGGTGTTGGCTGCTCCAGGACCGGGCAGCCCGGCGAGGTCCACTTCGAGGGTCCCGTCCTTGAAATCGAGATCCTTCACCAGTGCCACCGAGTCGTTGTCGGCCGCCGCGACGAGCTGCAACGCCTTCACGTTTCTGTAGGTGACCGGCTTCGGAACGGTCCGGACATATTCCAGCCCTTCGCCGTTTTCGATGGCGATATGACGGAGTGCGGGCGCCGCGTGGGCGGAGAGGGTCCACGCAGCCAGCGTGATCGCAGCAATCAAGGTCCGTGGCATGGCCACTAAGACGTTGAATCAGCGTCTCGGGTTCGTCTTCTGGCGCGGGATTCCGCTAGAGATGACGAACATGCGCCCCGAGTGATAGCCGTGGATGCCGCTCCACGCCGAGGTGAGGAGGAAATCGGCCGTGCGGTCGCCGTCAACGTCGCCCAGCCCGACCGCGTCGAAGCCGAATGCGTCGCCAGGGGTCCGGCAGGTGTAGGTCTTCAGCAGCCCACCGTTCTTGCCCGAGTAGAGATACGCGCGCCCGCCGGAAATCGCGGCGCCCGCATACTGCCAGGCGCCGACGATCAGATCGTCGTAGCCGTCGCCATCGACGTCGCCAGCGGCGGCCGGACCGATGCCGAAGCCCTCGCCCACAGTCTCGCCTGTCAGCGTCAGCAGACGCCGGCCGTCCGTGCCGGAGTGCACGTAGATCCGTCCGGTCGATGGCCCTTTGGCCGCGTTGGAAAAGTCCGACGCGTAGATGTCCGGCACCCCATCGTGGTTCACGTCGCCCACGGTCGAGAGAAACATTGCGCCGAGCCCTGCTCCCGTTTCGTCGGCATCGATGACGAATGCCGGCTTTTGCGTCAGACCTTTGTAGACGTAGGTGCGTCCGGCATGTCTGGGCCCCGCACCCGGCGCGCCGACGATGAGGAACGATTCCTGCCGACCGGGCGACCCCGCCACCGCACTGCCGAACGCATCGTGTGCCGCCTCGCCGGTGAGCGTCAGCAACAGCCGGCCGTCCTTGCCGGAATAGACGTAGGCGCGGCCTGCTCCCTCGCCGCCAGCGCCGTTGGCGGGCGCTCCGACGATGACGTCGGCGTAACCGTCGCCATTGAGGTCGCCGACGCCGGAGACGTGCCGGCCGAAGCCGTCGGCCGCTTGTTCAGCCGTCATCGTCAGCAGCACGCGCCCGTCCTTACCCGAATAGACATATGCCTTGCCGGCGCCGGGCGCGCTCGCGACGACATCCGGGACACCGTCGCGATTGGTGTCGCCGGCGGCTTCGATACCGCTGCCCAGCCGGTCGCCCGGGCGGCCGTCGGCGCTCCACATCAACGCACCGCTCTTTGTCGAGTAGACATACACGCGGCCGGCGGCGGCGCCGCCGATATCTTTCGTCGGCGCCGACGTCACGATGTCCGGCACGCCGTCGCGATCGACGTCTCCAGCGCTGCGCGCAATCCATCCGAACTGATCGTTGGCTGCCTCACCATCCCATTCGCGAATCACCTTGACCGGTTCGACGAACGGGTTCGCGAAGTCCTCCGGCGCCGGCATCAGCGCGCGGAAGCGGGGATCGACGCGCAGCGAGGCGAGATCCGCGTCATTTTCGATTTGCGTCATATCGAGTTTGCGGGTCGCCTTCGCTTTGCCGAGCCACTCGAACGCCGCGGCCGCGTCCTGCTTCAACGCGTACGCCGTTCCCATGTTGTAGAGGACCTGTGGCGCGTCAGGCTGGATCTCGAGCGCTTTGCGGTACGCGGCCAAAGCCTTGTCGAGCTCTTTACCGCTTTGGTAGGCGACGCCGAGGAGGCGCCACGCACGCAGGTTGGCAGGCTCGCGCGCGGTGACGGCCTCGAGAATTCGCGCGGCGCCTGCCGGATCCTGCGCCTGCAGGCGCGCCGCCGCTGCGGCGATCGTCGGCTCAGCCGGTGGTTGCGCTGAACCCGCGATGGTGAGAACGATGATCAGCAGCGTCTGGATCAGCAGAAGTCGGATCGGCACGAGGGGCACCCCATACCGACGGTAGCGGAAGCGGTCAACCGCGCACTATCAAAAGCTTGCGCGCGTGCGACGGAGGTCTGCCAAACGATCGGCGAAACGCCGCGGTGAAATGACTGTGGCCGGAGTAACCGAGCTCGAGCGCGAGGCGCGTGAGGTCGCGTTCTCCCTGCTCGAGCCGCTCGAGCGCCACGCGCAGCCGGACCTCGTCTCGATAGGCGTGCAGCGTGAGCCCCGTCGCGCGCCGGAACGAGCGGCACAAATGGAACACCGACACACCAACGGCGGCGGCAATCCGGGTCAGCGTGAGGCGCTCCGACACTCGCGGAGCAACCCACCGCTTTGCGGCATCGGCAAGGTCCGAGGCGTGCGGCAGACCTGGGCGCGTCGGTCGCGCGCGCGCGCCATACGCCAGGGTCAGCACGCGATCGAGCAGGTCGACGACGCGCTCCTCGATGTCGAGCGCGTCCGCGTCATGCGACGCGGACGCGTCGAGAAAGAGTCGGCGCTGCGCGAGATAGGTTGCCGCGTCGGCCGGCGCGTACGGAAATCGCATCGGCCGCTCATCATCTGACGCGGCCGGATCGCGATCGACGAGCGCCGACCGAAGCAGATCGGCCGATACGCCAAACCAGTCGCAGCGGTCGCCGTCGGCACTGACGGAGCGCCGCTCGTACTGCTGCCGGCGGTTGTACAGCGTGATGATCGTCGGATCGGCGACGAAAGCACGCCGATTGTCGTGCTGGATGACGACCGCGGTGCGCGGAAAGACGAAGCAGTCGTTCTGGATTGGCCCCGAATTGCGGAACGACGGGTGATCGGTGGCGCAACGGAACGCCCCGATCGTGACGCTGTCGGTCGAGAAGACGACACGATCGACGGCAGCCGGCATTGCACCGATTCTACGCCGCTACTCGGCGCGCAGCGCGGTCATCGGATCGACGTGCGACGCGCGGCGAGCGGGCAGGTAGGCCGCCAACAGCGCCGCCCCGAGCAGTACCGCGGTCACGGCGCCAAACGTCAGTGGATCGTTGGGCTCGATGCCGGGGACCAGGCCTACGAGAAGACGCGTCGTGGCGACGGCGACGGCGAGCCCGAGGACAGCGCCCACCAGCGCGAGACGCATGCCCTGGCCGATCACCAGACCGATGATTTCCGCGGCGCTCGCGCCCAATGCGACGCGCACGCCGAGCTCGTGAGTGCGCTGGGTTACGCCGTACGCAATGAGTCCGTACAGCCCGATCGCCGCGAGCGCCACCGAGAGCGCGGCAAAGGTGCCGAGCAGGAACGTGTAGATGCGGGGCTCGACAATCGATCGAGAGACGACCTCGTCGAGCGTGGCGACGCGCCGTACCGGCACGTGCGGGCTTACTGCGCGGAGTGTCGCCTTCACCGGTTCAGCGAGTGGCGCAGGATCGCCGTTCGTTTTGACGGCCAGAGCCAGCCACGGCCATCGCAGCAGCGATTGCATCGAGTTCAGAAAGACCTCGGCGCGTGGTGGCGTACCAAGGCCGACGTGCCGGACATCGCCGGCGACGCCGACGACGGTCAGGATAACGGATTGCGTATCGGTGATCGGCAGATCGATCTGCTCGCCGATCGGCGACCGGCCGGGCCAGAACCGCTGCGCCGCCGTTTCGTTGACGACGACCACACCAGGGCTTGCCGGCCCGTCGATGTCGAGGAACTCGCGTCCGGATCGGATCGGAATGGCCATCAGCTGAAAGTAGTTCGCCGACACGATGTTGAAGCCGGCATTGAACCCGCGGTCCGGCGACGGATCGGGGCGACCGACGATGTGGAAGCTCTCGGTGTCGGTGCTGCCGCTGAGAGGAAGGTCGGCGACAAACGCCGCCGATCGCACGCCGGGAAGGGCGTGAACCCGGCGCAGCGCCTCGTCGAAGAACTGGACGCGGGGGCTGCGCTCGGCGTATCGCGGCTGCGGCAGAGAGAGATCGACAGCGAGGACGTGCGAGGCCTCGAAGCCCGGATGCGTGGTTCGCAACGTGACGAACGTCTTCAGCAGCGTGCCGGCGCCGGCGAGCAGCGTCAGCGCGAGGGCCGTTTCGAGCACGACGAGCGCCTGCCGCAGGCGCGGCGCGCGGCTGCCGGTCACCGACCGTCCGCTCTCGCGCAAGGCGTCGTTCAGGTTGGGCGACGCGGAGGCGAGCGCCGGGAGCACGCCGAACAGGGTGCCGGTGGCGAGCGAGACGACGAGCGTGAAGAGGAGAACCGGTCCGTCGGTACCGGTCGCGTCGACCCGGGCCACCCGGAACTGCGTCGCGAGAATCGATGCGAGTCCGCGTGCGGTCCAGGAGGCGGCGACAAGACCGGCCGCTCCGCCGGCGAGCGCGATCAGCAGACTTTCGGTCAGCAACTGCCGCACCAGTCGTGCCCGGCCCGCGCCGAGCGCCGCGCGCACGGCGAACTCGCGCTGACGCGCCGTCCCGCGCGCCAGCATCAGGCCGGCGACGTTCGCGCAGGCGATCAGCAGCACGATTGCGACCACGCCCAGCATCGTCATCAGGCCCCCGCGAACGTAGCGCGCGAGACCCGCGTTCAAAGACATCAGGTTCACGCCGAAGCCGGCGTGCTCCCGCGGGTAGAGCCGCACCTGCTGCGCGGCGATCCGCTCGATGTCCAGTCGCGCTTGCGCGAGCGTGGCGTCCGGCCGCAGCCGCCCGATGACCAGCAGAAAGCCATGATTGCGGTTGAGATCGATGGCCTGCGGGAGAAACAGCTGGTCGTTGTCCTGCTCGACGTGCAAGGACGCCGGCATCACGCCGATGATCGTGTGCGGCTCTTCGTTGATGCGGATGGTGCGGCCGAGAACCGCCGGATCCCCGCCGAACCGCGTTTTCCAGAAACTATCGCTCAGCACGACCACTGTCGTTGATCCGGTTTTCTGCTCCTCCGGCCGGAATGTCCGGCCGAGGGCCGGTCGAACGCCCAGGACGTCGAAATAGTTCGGGGTCACGCGGCGTCCCGCGGCCATCACCGTTTCATCGCCGGTCCCAATCGCCACGGGCCGGTTGGCGAACGCGGCCATCGACGTGAACGTCGTGTTCTGGTCTCGCCAGTCGGCGAAGGCCGGGTACGATACGGAATCGAACCAGTCGGCGCGCCTGGCGTCGGTCGCAAAGATCTGGACGAGGCGATCCGGGTCGGCAAACGGCAGGGGCCGCAGCAGCACCGCGTTGACGATGCTGAAGATCGCGGTGTTGGCGCCGATCCCGAGCGCCAGGGTGGCGATTGCGGTCGCGGTGAAGCCCGGGTTCTTTCGCAGCACGCGCACGGCGTAGGCGGCGTCCTGGCGCAACGTATCGAGGAGCGGAATGCCGCGCCGGTCGCGGTACCGCTCCTTCGTCGCCTCGATGCCGCCAAGTGCAAGGAGCGCGTCCCGCCGCGCCTGCTCCGGCGTCATTCCGGCGCGGAGGTTATCGTCGATGTGCAGCTGCAAGTCGCTCTCGAGCTGGGCGGTGAGGTCATCGTCTTGCCGGCGGCCGGAGAAGACACCGGCGAGTCGGAGCATCGAGGCGCGGATGGATCTCATGACGGCTGCTCGCGGGAGGAGAGAAAACGCGCGAGGATAGCGGTCGTTCGCTCCCAGTCCCGCGCTTCCTTCTCGAGTTGTCTGCGGCCGGCCCGGGTGAGCCGGTAGAACTTGGCCTTGCGGTTGTTTTCGGAGACGCCCCACTCGGAGGACACGTAACCCTCCTGTTCGAGTTTGAGCAGGGCGGGGTAGAGCGTACCGTAATTGAGCGACAGGTGATGAGCGCTGGTCTGCTCGATGCGGCGGGCGATGCCGTACCCATGCAGCGGCCCGAGGGTTTCGAGCGTCTTGAGCACCATCAGCGCGAGCGTGCCCTGCCAGACGTCGGCCTTGTCACTCATATGGCGAACCCATAGAAGTCTGGATCCATTCGTATGGGAATGCAATAGGAAATCGTCTTTACAATGGGCGTCCCCGGCCCGATGGCCGGGTTCGCACAGAGGGAACTGGAGGCTGCATGGCGAATCGTGTCGGATGTAACGTCGTCGTGGCTATCGTCCTGACTTACGGAGCGGCGCTACTGGCTCAGTCGCCCAAGCTGAACTATCCGAGCCCGCACCGGGGCGACCTCGTCGAGGATTACCACGGCACGAAGGTGGCCGATCCCTATCGCTGGATGGAGGATCTCAACGCCCCAGAGGTCAAGGCGTGGGTCGACGCAGAGAACGCCCTTACGCTCAAGTACCTCGACGCGCTGCCACTGCGCGATCCGCTCAAGAAGCGCATCACCGAGCTGTGGAACTACCCGAAGGTCACCACACCGCGATACGAAGGCCGGCACTGGTTCTACAACCGCAACAGCGGCCTCCAGCGGCAATCAGTAGTTTTCACGCGCGAGACGCTCGCCGGGTCAGAAACGGTGGCGCTCGATCCCAATAGCCTGTCGCCGGACGGCTCGGTCGCACTGTCCGGATTCGAGCCGGCGCCAGATGCACAGCACTTCGCCTACGGTCAGTCCGAGGGTGGCTCGGACTGGTCCACGTACTACGTCCGTGAACTGGCCAGCGGCAAACAGTTGCCCGACGTGATCCGCTGGGTGAAGTTCAGCGGCGTGACCTGGACGGAAGACAGCAAAGGCTTTTTCTACGGCCGCTATCCGGAACCGCGCGCCGGCAAGGCGCTGGAGGATGCGGTCAAGGACAAGAAAATCTACTACCACACGATCGGCACACCGCAGTCGGCCGATCGACTGATCTACGAGCGCCGTGATGAACCGACGTTGTTCATCGACGCCGATACCGACGAAACCGGCCGCTATCTGTTCCTGACGACGAACAAAGGCACGAGCAACAGGAACGAGCTGTTCGTGAAGGATCTGGGCGATCCGCTCGCGCCCAGGTTCGATGGCCCGGTCCGCGCGGTCTATCCGGGGCACACGGCGGCGTACGATCCGCTTGGGGTCGTGAGCGGCACACTGTATCTGCTGACGGACAGGGACGCGCCCAACAAGAAGGTCGTGTCGGTCCCGATCGATCGGCCGGACGCGTCGAACTGGAAGACGATCGTGCCGGAGAGCAAGAACGCGATCCAATCGGCGAAGCTCGTGGCCGGGAAGCTTGCCGTGAATGCGCTGGTGGATGTTGCGGGCGACATCCGCTTCTTCGACCTCGATGGATCGCCGGCTGGGCGCGTCGCGACGCCCGGCCTCGGCTCGGTGAGCGGACCGGGCGGTCGCTTCTCGAGGCAGGAGATCTTCTACACCTTCACGTCGCCGCTGTACCCGGTGACTGTCTTCCAGTACGACCTCGCGAGCGGCAAGAGCACGCCATTCGAGGCGCCGGCGCTGACGTTCGATCCGGCGCTCTACATCACCGAACGGGTGTTCGCACCTTCGAAGGACGGCACACGGGTGCCGGTATTCATCACGCACCGGAAGGATCTGAAAAAAGACGGTGCGAACCCGACGATGCTGTACGGATACGGCGGTTTCGACATCTCGGAGGTGCCGCGGTTCAGGCCGGACGTGATCGCGTTTCTCGAGCGCGGCGGCGTCTACGCCACCGCCAACATGCGCGGCGGCGGCGAGTACGGCGAAGCCTGGCATGAAGCGGGCATGTTCGAGAAGAAGCAGCATGTGTTCGACGATTTCATTGCCGCCGCCGAGTACCTCGTCCGCGAGCGCTACGCCTCGCCGCAGACACTCGGCATCATGGGCGGATCGAACGGCGGGCTCCTCGTCGGCGCGGTGGAGCAGCAGCGCCCCGACCTGTTCGCCGTCGCCCTGCCCGCGGTCGGCGTCATGGACATGCTGCGGTATCACAAGTTCACCGGCGGCGCCGCCTGGGCGACCGAATACGGCTCGTCAGAGAACGCGAAAGATTTCGCCTACCTGTACAAGTATTCGCCGCTGCACAACGCGAAGCGCGGCACCTGTTATCCGGCGACGCTCGTCACCACCGCCGATCACGACGACCGCGTCGTCCCCAGCCACTCGTTCAAGTTCACGGCGACGATGCAGCCGGCGCAGGGATGCGACAAGCCGATCATGATCCGCGTCGAGACCCAGGGATCGCACGGCTACCGCCCGACCGACAAGCGCATCGCCGAACTGGCCGACGAGTGGGCGTTCGCGCTGGCGAACATGCACGCGACACGTTAGAATTCGCGCCATCATGAGAGACGCGGCGCGACTGTTTCTCGAACGGCGGATGACGCGCCGCCACTTCGTGTCCCGCCTCACGCAGGCAGGTGTCGCGGCGAGTACGGCAGTTGGACTGTCGACGTCGCTCGCCGCCCGTCAGACAGCCGCGCCGCCGGGAACTGCGGGCGGGCGCGTCCTGCACGATGTGACCGGCGGAGAAGTGATGGCCGAGTTCCTGATCGACTGGAACGTGCCGTACATCTTCGGCCTTGCCGGATCCGAGGAGGTCGGCTTCCTGGACGCGCTCGTGGATCGCGTCGCGCTGCAGTACGTGCAGGGCCTTCACGAGAGCTCGGTCATGGCGATGGCCGACGGCTACGCTCGCGCGTCCGGGCAGACTGCCTTCGTTCAGGTGCACTCTGACGCCGGCACCGCGTACGCGCTTGGACAGATCGCGAACGCGTTCCGCGACCGCGTGCCGGTCGTGATCACCGCCGGCGGGCAGTCGACCGCGGCCCGCGGGCAGAACGTCTTTCTCGAGGCGCCGAACCTCGCGCAGCTCCCGCGCGACTACACGCGCTGGACCTGGGACGTCCTGAACGCCGACACGATTCCTGAGGTTCTGCGCCGCGCCTTTCTCTTCGCGCGAGTGCCGCCGGGCGGACCGACCTTCGTCACCTTTTCGAAGGACTTGTGGGAGCAGCGCGTCAAACATGCCGAGATTCTGCCGCGCTCCCGGTCGGAGCCCGACGCGGCGCTGCATCCCGATCCCGATGCGGTGCGGCGTGCCGCGGATGTACTGGCTGCCGCGACCCTGCCGGTGATCGTCGCCGGCCGCGAGATGAACGCGTACGGCGGCGCCGACGCCGTCCGGCAGATCGCCGAGCTGCTGGGGGCGCCGGTGTGCGGCGATCTCTTTGCGAGCCACAGCCCGCTGACCTTCCCGACGTTCCACCCGCAGTACTCGGGCTTCTTCGCGGAGGATGACCGCTCGCCGAAAGGCTACGACGCGTTCTGGAGCGTGGGCGGTACGATGTTCACGGCGGCCGGAGCGACCAGCGAACCGATTGTTCCACGCGGCGTGAAGGTCATTCACACAACGGTGGACACGACGGAGCTTGGCCGCACGTATCCGGTCGACGTCCCGATGATGGCGCGAACCGATCTGTCGGCAACGGCGGTGCTCGACGAGCTGCGCCGGCGTCCGCTATCCGCGAGCGCGATCGCCAATCGCCGGCGCGCGGTGGAACGAGCCGCCGCCGCCAGGCGTCAGGCGCTCGACGATCAGGCCCGACGCGTGTGGAACGACACGCCAATCGCCGTCGAGCGGCTCGCGACTGAACTGAACCGCCTCATGGATCCGGCGGCGATCGTCGTCACCGAGTTGATCAGCGAAGAGCAGGTGGCCGACGCGTACTTCGATCTGAACGGCGGCGCCGGCGGCCGCCGCCACTTCACGACGGCGGGCGGCTGTCTCGGCTGGGGCGTGCCGAATGCCATCGGCGCGAAGATCGCACAGCCGAACCGGCAGGTCGTCGCACTGGTCGGCGACGGCAGCTTCCAGTTCGGCGTGCAGGCGCTCTGGACCGCGGTGCGCTACGAGGTGCCAATTGCCGTGGTCATCTGGAACAACGGCGCCTATCAGGCCAACCGCAAGTTTCTGCATCAGTACGGCGGACGCGCGGCCGCGACAGGCCGGTATCCGGGGTGCTCGCTGGACCACCCGCAGATCGATCACGCCGCGATTTGCAAGGCGTACGGCGTCGAGGCCGAGCGGGTCGAGGATCCCGCGAAGCTCACCGCCGCACTCGATCGCTGTTTCAAGACGGCGGCGGCTGGCCGGCCGTACGTCGTTGATGTCAAGATTGCCAGGCGGTACGGCGGCGCCGATTCCAGCTGGTTCGATTTCTTTTCCATTGCGCGCGGGATCGCGAGACAGAGCTAATCATGCACAGACGGGCATTTCTCACGACGGGCGGCATGGCGGCGATCGGCTTCGGCGTCTCGGCCTGTAGTCCGAATCCAAAGCCGAACCTCGCAGCGCGGCGACCGCCGGTGATGCTCGCTCCGGTCAAGGCCTCCTGGGATCGGGTAATTCGCACGACTGTTGGTCTGCGGCCGCATCGCGACGCCGGGTTCGTGCTGAAGGCCGACAAGCTCGACGACAAGCTGCTGGTCCACAACTACGGCCACGGCGGGGCGGGCATGTCGCTCGCCTGGGGCACGGGGCTGATGGCCGCGGAGTTCGCGACCGCGCATCCATCGCGCCAGGCCGCGGTGATTGGCTGCGGCTCGGTCGGCTTGACCTGTGCGCGGCAACTGCAGCGCCGTGGTTTCGACGTCACGATCTACGCCCTGGCGGTCCCGCCCAACGTAACGTCGAACATGTCGCTGGCCGGCTTCACCCCGGAATCGGGCCTCGTGGTCGCGGACAGGCGGACGCCCGAGTGGGATGCCCAGTACCGCCGCGCCGCTGACATCTCGTACCGGCAACTGCAACTGCTCGCCGGGCCGCACTTCGGCGTGTCGTGGCTGGATAACTATTCCTTGATGGAGACGCTCCGACAGCCGAACCCGGGTACGCCGGAGCGACCGAGCCTGATGGCCGGGCTGACCGCCGGGGAGGAAGTGCTCGGGCCGGGCGAGCATCCGTTCGCGACGAAGTATGCAGTGCGCTCGCCGCAGATCCGCATCGAACCGAACATCTATCTCGATAATCTCGTCCGCGATTTCCAGCTCTGGGGCGGCCACATCGTCATCCGAAAGTTCGAGTCGCCGCGCGAGCTCGCGGCGCTACGCGAGCCGATCGTGATCAACTGCACAGGACTCGGAGCGAAGGACCTGTTCGGCGACGAGGAGCTCATCCCGCTCAAGGGCCAGCTGACGGTGATGACGCCGCAGCCCGAGGTGAACTACCACACCAACGGCGGCGTCCCGCCCGTGCCGGGCGCGAGCCTCGGCATCCACATGATGGCGCGCAACGACGGCATCATCCTCGGCGGCACGTCCCAGCGCGGCGTGTGGACGCTCGAACCGGACGAAGCCGAGCGCAAGCGGGTGGTCGATTCGCACATCGCGGTGTTCAGTGCGATGAAGGGTGCGAGGGCGTAAACGACGTACAACGCAGAGCGCGCAACGCACGCAGACAATACGGTTCATTCAGAGCAACGAAAGAAGCTCGCGCGATCAGGCGCAGTAGCGCTTCACGATATCGATCAACAGCTCGACATCGAGCGGCTTGCTCAGCGTGGCGACCGCCCCCATCGCGGCGGCCCGCTGCTCGAGATCGATCGCCCCTGACATGACGGCAATCGGCACGTTGGCGACGGTCGGATCGCCGAGCTGCGCACGGCGGAACTCTTTGCCGCCCAGGCGCGGCATGGCGAGATCCAGAAGCACCAGGCAGGGCGTTTCGGGAGCCCGATGCCGCACGGTGCGCAGCAGGTGCAGTGCTTCGAGGCCATCCTCCGCCGCCACAGCATGAAAGCCGGCCGTCGCGAGAAGCTCGCGGAGCATCTCCCGCGTCTCGCGATCGTCTTCGACGATCAGGACATTTCCGGCAGGCATTCGGCTGGACTGTATCAAGTCCTGTACCGCCTCGGCAGTGTGGGCATATGCGTCTTGAACTGGCACACCGGCGGCTAATCGTGTCATGTTTCTACGCACATGACTGCTGAGCCTGCACCGCTTTCCTACGCCGAGTTCCAGCGCGTCGACATCCGCGTCGGCCGCATTGTCGCTGTCGACGATTTCCCGGAGGCCCGAAAACCGGCCTACAAGCTCCGCATCGACTTCGGCGGCGAGATCGGCGTCAGGAAGTCGTCAGCGCAGGCGACGACGCACTATTCCAAGGAGCAGTTGCTGCATCGGCTGGTGATCGCCGTGGTCAACTTTCCACCGAAGCAGATCGGTCCGTACATGTCGGAGGTGCTGACGCTGGGTGTGCCGGATGGGGCAGGCGGTGTCGTCTTGCTGGTGCCCGAGCGCGACGTGCCGCTTGGCGGGCGGCTGTTCTAAAAACAAAAGACCGGGGTTTTCTTTACGTGGTGGCCGCCTTCCGGGTGGCGCGGACGACCTGCACGAGCGACACGATGGTCAGCGCGATCGCGGCCGCGACGAAAAACATGACGATGTCGTGAAAGAGATCGGACTCGAGCCAGGACATGATGCGCGCGCCGTAGGCGAGGGCGAGTCCGGCCTCCAGGCCGAATCGGAGCAGACGGCAGACGATCAGCGTCATGAAGAAGGTCCGCGAACTGACGTCGAGCGCGCCGGCCGCGAGGACGAACGGCGTGAACGGAAACGGCGGCGGGATCAGATCCAGGACGGCGAGAGCGACGGCGCCGTTGTCGTGGATCCGCGCGCGAACGCGCGCCAGGCGCTTGCGTGGCAGCCAGCGTTCGAGCCCGCGCTCGCCGATCGCGCCGCCCATCCAGAAGGTGACCGCCGCGCCGGCCACCGATCCGGCGGTGGCGAGCAGCGGCACGATCCACCAGAGCCCGCGCAGGCGCGCGGCGAGGATGATGACCGAGGCGTCGATGCCGAAGGGCAGCGAGAAGAACAGCGTCGAGTCGAGCGCGGCGAGGACGAATACCCCCGCCGGGGATGCACAGAGGGTGATAATCCAATGAGCGAGTGCGCGCATGCAGGCGTCTTCGAGCGTAGCAAGGTGGAGGCCAGGTGAACGATGAAGAGCGTCAGCTCTGGCGCATCGGCGATCTCCAGTGCGTCATGATTTCGTGCTGCGCCGGCGCGGAGTTGCAGATGCGGCGTGCGGGCGAGATTGTCCTGCGCGAGATGTATCCGATGAAATCGGATCTGTACGACCGCGCCCGCGACCTGCGGCAGGAGCACGAAACGGACAGCCCACGATAAGAAAAACCAGAGAGACCGCAAAGATCGCTGAGAAACGTATTCTCGGCGTTGTCTGCGATCTCCGCGGTTTTTTCTTAGACCGGCAAACGGAGATACGCGCGGCAGCCGCGGCGGTCGGTGCGATTCTCGAGCGTCAGCGTGCCGCCATGGGCTTCGGCGATCTGCCGGCTCAGCACCAGCCCGATCCCCGAACCCCCCGGCTTGGTTGTGAAGAACGGCACGAACAGGTTCGACGCGTTCGTCAGCCCCGACCCCTCATCGTCTATCCACAGTTCGAAGCTGCGCCCTTCGCGCTTCCAGCCGACGGTGACGGCGCCGCCGGTCTGCAACGCCGCGTCCGACGCATTGTGTACGAGATTGATGAGGAGTTGCTCGAGCTGATCGGGGTCGGCGCGAATCTGCACGTCCGGGCCGGCGACGTGAATGGGAAGTCGCGTCTCGACGCCGGCGATGCGGCGAACGAGCGCGGGGACGTTGACCGTGTCGACGCGCGGCGCCGGAAGCTTCGCGAGCCGCGCGTACGCCGTGGTGAAGCGGCTCAGCGAATCGGAGCGCGCGGCGATGACGGCGAGGCCGCGCTTCATGTCCTCGATCGTTTCGGGGTCGGATCCGAACACTGGAACGCCGGGGTCAGACCCCGGCTTGGGGTCTGACCCCGTATACCGCGACAGGATCGACTCGAGACTGCCGGCGATCGACTTGATCGGCGCGAGGGAGTTGTTGATCTCGTGGCCGATGACGCGGATCAGCCGCTGCCACGCCTGCCGCTCCTCGTCGCGCAGCGGACGGCTGACGTCCGCGAGCACGAGGAGCTGGTGCGGACGGCCCCCCTGGCGGAACGTCGTGCGTCGCACTTCCCAGCGTCCGGACGCGCCGGGGAAAGCGACATCCTCGATGCGCGGCGATTGCCCGGCGAGGCACGGCCCGAGACCGAGCTCGCCGGCGGTCCGGCCAAGCAACTGCTCGGCCGGCTGCGCGAGAATCCGTTCACCGGCACGGTTGACGAGACGCAGTGTCTGCGCGCCGTCGAACGTGAAGACCGCGACGTCGATCTCGACCATCACGGTGCGCAGGAGGGCGCCGGCCTCGAGCGCGCCGAGACGCTGGTCGTGCAGCGTCGACGCGAGCACGTTCACTTCGAGCATCACCGCGCCGAGCGGATCGTCGCCGCTGGCGCCGCGCGCGCGGATCGAGAAGTCGCTCTCGCGCAGCGCCGCGAGCAGATTGGACAGCGTCTGCAGCGGCAGCACCACCCGCTGGCGCACGCTGAACGAGCAGCCGGTCCAGACACCGACGACGAACACCGTCAGCGTCCACTGGACTTTCGGGGTGTAGTCACCGGTCCACAACAGGATCAGCGCGACCACCGCCGCCGGAAAACCGGCAGCCAGCGCCAGCAAAAGAATCCGCTGATCGAAGCGCAAGCGCGAGTGCGGCTTGCTTGCGGTCGGATCGAGCGTGGTGAGGAGGCTGTCTTCAGGCAATTTAGAATTCGGAATCTGGAACTCAGAATTCGTGACGAATTCCAAATTCCAAATTCCCAATTCCTAATTCTACAGGCCGTACCGTTGGAGGCGTCGATATAGGGCCGACCGACTCAGGCCGAGTGCCTTAGCGGCCTGGCTGACGTTGCCGTCGAAGCGCGCCATCGCCTTCTTGATCAGGAATCCTTCGACATCCTCGAGGCTCATGTCCTCGATGCGCGAGGTCGCGTCGCGATCGATCCGCAGGCCCAGCTCCCCGAGACGAATGGCGGCACCCTGCGCCATCAGCACACCGCGCTCCACCGCATGATCCAGCTCGCGGATGTTGCCCGGCCACGGGTGATCGAGCAGCGCCTGCAGCGCCGCGGTTTCAAAGCCGTTGATGTCCTTCCGGTAGCGCTGGGCGTGCTGGCGAAGAAAATGCGTGGCGAGCGCCGGAATGTCCTCGCGCCGCTCGCGCAGCGGCGGCAACTGGATCTCGATGGTGTTCAGGCGGAACAGCAGATCCTGACGGAAGCGCCCGGCCGCGACCTCCTCGCCGAGATTCGAGTTGGTCGCCGACACGATGCGGACGTTGACCTGGCGCGTGCGCGACGATCCGACACGCTCGAAGTCGCCGGTCTCGAGGACGCGAAGCAGCTTCGGCTGCAGGTTGATCGGGACGTTCGCGATCTCGTCGAGAAACAGCGTGCCGCCGTCGGCCAGCTCGAAGCGGCCGACGCGATCGGTCTTGGCATCGGTGAAGGCGCCTTTGACGTGGCCGAAAAGCTCGCTTTCGAAGACTCCTTCCGACAGTCCACCGGCGTTGACCGTGACGAGCCCTTTGCCCGCGCGTCCGGAGACGGCGTGAATCGCCTGCGCCACGGTGCCTTTGCCGGTGCCGTTTTCGCCGGTGACGAGCACGTTGGCCTCCGACGGTCCGACGCGGGAGATGAGCTCGAGCACCGGCCGCATCGACACCGCCTCGGCGATCAGCATGGGGCGGGCGTCGGGCTTCAGCGCCCGATTCTCCGCCTCGAGCCGCTGCTGCCGGCGCAGCGCGCGGGCGAGCTCGACCTGCGTGCGGACGATGGTCAGCACGCGCGCGTTCTCCCACGGCTTCTGGACGAAGTCGCGGGCGCCGCGGCGCATCGCCTCGACGGCAACCTCGACGCTGCCCCACGCCGTCATGACGACGATCGGCAGGGTCGAGTCGTGCGCGCGCAGCTGCGAGATGAGGTCGAGCCCCTCCTGACCCGACGTCGTGTCGCGCGCGTAATTCAGGTCCATGAGCACGGCGTCGAACTCGCCGGCGTCGATCGCCTCAAGGATCGCCGCCGGCGATCCAGCGGACTCGATGCGGTAGCCTTCGCCCTTCAACAGCAGGCGAAGGGCTTCGAGGACGTCCGGTTGATCGTCGGCGATCAGGACGCGTGGCACAGCCGGCTCGGATCGCGCCGGCATGTGGTCTTCAACGGGCCATCGTTGTGCTATTGCCACGGAGTATCTCCTGAGTCGGTCATCAGTCGTCCGTCTCAGTCATCAGCCCTGAGACCGGCGACTGCTGACTGCTCGAGAATCGAGCGCCGTTTAGACGTTGGCCAGCGGCCGTTGGTTTGAGGTCTCTTCTTCGACGACCCAGCCGTCGCGCAGGTTGATGATCCGCGTACCGTACGACGCGTTCACCTCCGAATGCGTGACCTGGATGATCGTCGCGCCACTCTCGTTCAGCGAACGGAACAGCTCCATGATTTCTTTGCCTTGAGCGGAGTGGAGGTTGCCGGTCGGTTCGTCCGCGAGGATGACTTGCGGATTGGCGATCACCGCGCGCGCGACGCCGACCAGTTGCTGCTGGCCGCCCGAGAGCTGGTTCGGATAGAGATCTTTCTTCCCGACGATCTGGAAACGGTCGAGGATGTCGGCGACCATGCTCTGGCGATCCTTGCGGGAGACGTTGCGATACGAGAGCGGAATCTCCAGATTCTCGTAAACGGTCAGGTTGTCGAGCAGGTGATAGCTCTGAAAGACGAAGCCGATGTGCTTCTTGTGCAGTTCCGCACGCTGTTTGGGATTGAGACGATGGACCGGCTGATCCATGAAATAGTACTCACCCGACCACGCGCTGTCGTGCATCCCGAGGATGTGGAGCAGCGTCGACTTGCCGGCGCCCGACGGCCCCATGATCGAGACGAACTCGCCTTCCTTGATATCCACGTTCACGCGGCGCAGGACGTAGGTGCGCCCGACACCGTGCGGGTAGGACTTCTCGACGTTCCGGAGTGAAATCAGCATGTTTAGTCCGCTCTGAGGGCCACGATGGGATCGACGCGCGTCGCGCGGCGCGCCGGGAGATACGCCGCGAGCACGAGGACGGTGATGAGCGCCGCCGACACGGCGGCAAAGGTCAGTGGGTCGCTCGCCGTGACGCCGAACAGCTGGCTGTCGAGCACGCGTGTCACGGCGAGTGCGCCGCTCACGCCGATCGCGAGGCCCGTGGCGCCTAGCCGCAGCGCCTGTTTCACGACCAGCGCGCGGACGTCGGCCGCGCTGGCGCCGAGCGCCATGCGGATCCCGATCTCGCGGCTGCGCTGCACGACGGAATACGCCATCACGCCGTACAAGCCGAAACCGGCCAGCAGCAGCGCCAGCCCGGCGAAGGTACCGAGAAGAATCGCCGTAAAGCGAGGAGTCGCGATCGACCGCGCGAGATATTGATCGAAAGTCCGGATTTCGCCGGCGGCCTGTTCCGGATCGAGGCGCGCCAGCGCCTGGCGCAGCGATCCAACCGCCGCTTCCGGCGCCGCTGATGTTCGCGCGACGGCAGTCAGAAAGGGCCACGGCGCCTGGACAAACGGCAGATACATCTGTGCCGGAGACGCGTCGGTGAGGTGCGCCTGCTTCACGTCCCCGGCGATGCCGACGATTTCGCGCGGCGGCGTGTTGTTATAGCTGACCTTCACGCGCTTGCCGATCGGATCCTCGCCAGGCCAGTACTTCGCCGCCATCGTCTCGTTAATCACGATGACCGCCGGCGCCTGCTCGTCATCCCGTTCCGTGAACGCCCGGCCGCGCACGATCCTGATCCCGAGCGTCGAAAAATAGTCCGGGCTGACGCCGAAGAACGCCGCCGACGTCCGGACGCCAGGCTCGACGGCACGGCCGTCGGGCACGAAGCCCATCGTGATGTTGCTGCCGGTCATCGGCAACGTCGTGGCGACCGCGCTCGCCTTGACCGCCGGCAGTGCTGCAACCTCGTTGCGCAGACCGCGGTAGAACGCGATCATGTCGGCGGCCTTGGCGTATCGCGTCTGCGGCAGCAGTAACTGCATGGCCACGGCCCGCTCTGTCGTGAAGCCCGGGCTCACGCGCTGAAGGACTCCGAGCGTGCGCAGCAGCAGGCCGGCCGACGCCAGGAGGACGAGCGAGAGCGCGACCTCGGCCACGACCAGGGCATGACGCGTCGCCGCGCCTCGTCCGCTGCTGCCGCCGCGGTCGCCGTCCTTGAGCGCGTCGCCAGGATTCGATCGCGACAACTGCAGGGACGGGAGGAGGCCGCAGAGCGCGCCGGTGGCGAGCGAGGCCAGGACCGTGAACACGAGAACGCTGCGATCGACCTGCACGGTGTTGAGACGGGGAATCTGCACCGGGCTGATGCGCACCAGTGCGTCGACACCCCACAGCGCCAGGACCGTTCCGGCGGCGCCGCCGGCGGCGGCAAGCGCCAGGCTCTCGATCAGCAGTTGCCGGACGATGCGCATGCGGCTTGCGCCGAGCGCGGTGCGGATCGCCATTTCACGGCGGCGCGCCGTGCCGCGCGCCAGCAGCAGGTTGGCGATATTGGCGCACGCGATCAGCAGGACTGCCGCGACGGCGCCGAGCAGCGCGATGAGGGCCGGCCGGTAGCTGCTGACGAGCACGTCCTGAAACCGCCGGATCGCGATGCCATGAGCGCCGTTGCGGGGATTCGCTGCGTCGATTCGCGCCGCGATCGCGGACAGCTCGGACTGCGCCGCCGGCAGCGCGACGCCCGGGCGCAGCCGGCCGATCGCCTTCAGAAACGATGCACCGCGCTGATCGGCCCACTGCGCTGAGAAACGCGAGGCGAGCACGGGCATCCAGATCTCGGGCGGGTTTTCGCTGTCGAAGGGAAATTCGAAGCGCGCCGGCATCACGCCGACGATGACGACCGGATCGCCATCAAGCAGCGCCGGCTTGCCAAGGATTGAGCGATCGCGTCCGAACGATCGCGTCCACAGCGCCTCCGAGATCACCGCCGTGCGTTCGGCCCCGCGCGTGTCGTCGGACGCGGCGAGCACCCGGCCGGCGATCGGGGCGACGCCGAGCAGGGAAAAGATGTCGGGGGTCACGACCGCCATCGGGATCGATGCGGCTTCGCCGCGTCCGGTCAGGGTCACGGCTGCGGTGGTGTACGCGGCGATGTGATCGACCGTCGAGGCCTGGGCGCGCCAGTCGAGGACGTCAAGGTATGCGCTGTCGTCGGACTCGCCCCGCACCGTCGTCTCGATCGCCACGAGGCGGGCGGCGTCGGCGAACGGCAGCGGCTTCAACAGGACGCCGTCGACGATGCTGAAGATGGCGGTGTTGGCGCCGATCCCCAGCGCCAGGACGACGACGATCAGCGAGCTGAAGCCGGGCGACTTGAAGAGGAGGCGGAGCGCCTGTCGGAGGTCAGTGAACATGAAAGTACGAAGTCTGAAGTGCGAAGTACGAAGGCAGTAGCCTGACGCGCTCGAACTTCAGACTTCGGACTTCGTACTTCGTACTTTTCAGGTTCTACTCGGTAACGGCCATTTCCGTCTGCTCTTCGACGACGCGGCCGTCGAAGACGTGGATGCTGCGGTCGGCGTGCCGCGCGTAGCGCGGGTCGTGCGTGACCATGCAGATCGTCGCGCCGGCGCGGTGCAGCTCGCGAAGCAGATCCATGACCGCTTCGCCGCTGCGCGAATCGAGGTTTCCGGTCGGCTCGTCCGCGAGCAGGATGAGCGGCTCGCCGGCGACCGCGCGGGCCACCGCGACGCGCTGCTGCTGACCGCCCGAGAGCTGGCTGGGCAGGTGCTTGGCGCGGTGCGCCATGCCGACGCGCTCGAGCGCCGCTTCGACGCGTTGCTTGCGCTCGGCCGCCTTCATCCCCCGGTAGGTGAGCGGCAGCTCGACGTTCTCGAAGACGGTAAGGTCGCCAATCAGGTTGAAGCTCTGGAAGATGAACCCGATCTCACGATTGCGGACGCGGGCGCGCTCCGAGGCCGGCAGTTCGGCGACCGGCCGGTTGTTGAGCAGGTACTGCCCTTCGGTGGGAGAGTCGAGCAGGCCCAGGATCGAGAGAAGCGTCGACTTGCCGCAGCCCGAAGGGCCGGCGATCGACACGTACTCGCCCTTGTTGATCTGGAGGTGGATTCCCGAAAGCGCGTGCGTCTCGACTTCGTCGGTGAAGAAGACCTTGGTCACACCATCCAGCTTGATCAGCGCCTGTCCGTTGTCAGCCATGCTCACGTCTCCTTGACGCCGGGTCCGAAAGGACCCGGCCTACTTAAGCCTGATGCGATCGTATGCGTCGTATGCCGACATGTCCGACAGAATGACCTGGTCGCCGACCTTGAGGCCCGACAGCAC
>Ga0105248_10002503_pt1 | contig 20441 bp, 24 predicted proteins | sample KBSS34metaG_FD_81524 | JGI IMG/M metagenome (GOLD analysis project Ga0105248, IMG submission 81524) | Switchgrass rhizosphere microbial communities from Kellogg Biological Station, Michigan, USA - KBS S3-4 metaG | ecosystem: Host-associated > Plants > Roots > Rhizosphere > Soil | place...
AGAGGAAGCTGTAGTCCGGCACCTCGAGGTTCTTCGGCGCGGGACCCTTACGGATCCGGCCGGAGGTGTCGTAGACCGAGCCGTGGCAGGGGCAGAACCAGCCGCCGTACTCGCCGCCGCCGAAGGTCGGCACGCAGCCCAGGTGGGTGCAGGTGCCGATCAGGATCAGCCATTGCGCCTTGCCCGGCTTGTGCCGGTCGGCGTCGGTCTGGGGATCGCGCAGCTCGGCGTGATCGTCCTTCACCGCCGCGGCGATTTCCTTTTCGGTCCGGTTGCGGACGAAGAGGGGCTTGCCGCGCCACTTCACCGTCACCTGCTGGCCGCTGGCGACCTTGGACAGGTCGAACTCGATCGAAGCGAGCGCCAGGGTGTCGCCGGCGGGGTTCATCTGGTCGATGAACGGCCACGCGAGAGCCGCGACGGCGCCGACAGCAGCGGCGCCCGCGGCGATGTGGATGAAGTCGCGACGGCTCGGGTCATCACCCGAGACGTGCGGGTCGGGTCTATCGCCCACGACGGTGTCGGCCACCAACAGCTACCCTTCGAATTTGAGCGCGCCTTCTTGAGATCCCCGAAGGAGCGCCCAGGCCTGAACCCGGCCAGAGGTCTGGACCGGGCGGTTTTCTAATGGATCAGGTCGCAAGCGGGACAAACCCTCGGCCGCAAGCCCTGCGAACGCGCGCAAGGCCGGCTTTCGTGATTCGTCTTTACGCCCCGCCTAATCCGTGGCGGATCGCTTAGAATGCGTTTGGCCCTTTTTCAACCGGACATTCCGCAAAACCTTGGCGCCGCCGTACGCCTGGGCGCCTGTATGGGCGTTCCTGTGGACGTCGTCGAGCCCTGCGGCTTCCCGCTTTCCGACCGTGCGATCCATCGCGCGGCCATGGATTACGCGGAAAAGGCCGAGGTGACGCGCCATGCGAGCTGGTCGCGGTTCCTAGAGGCGCCGGAACGGGGCGCGGGCCGGCTGCTGCTGTTCACCACACGGGGCGCCGAGCCTTTCCACAAATTTCGCTACCGGCCGGACGATGTGCTGCTGTTCGGGCGGGAGAGCGCCGGCGCCCCCGATGAGGTCCACCAGGCCGCCGACGCCCGGCTGTTCATTCCGCTCGCCGCCGGTGCGCGCTCGCTGAACCTGGTCAACGCCGCGGCGATGGCGCTGGGCGAGGCGCTGCGACAGACCGACGGGTTTCCCGGGGGTTAGGCGGCGAGCGCCGCAGCCCCCTCACCCGCATCCGATCGCCGTCCACGGGCCGAGTCTTGGCTCCCGGCGGTGATCCAGGCTAAGCCCCTCCCCCATGACCCAAGCCCCTGTCCTCGATGAAAAAAGCCTGCGCGCGCGGGCCTGGTTCGACAGCCTTCGCGACCGGATCGTCGCCGCGTTCGAGCGGCTGGAGGAGGAGGCGCCCGCCGACCTCTATCCGGGCGAGCCCGGCCGGGTCGAGCTGACGCCCTGGGATCGGCCGGCCGGCGGCGGCGGGGTGATGGGTTTCCTGCGCGGCCGCTTCTTCGAAAAGGTGGGGGTGCACATCAGCCTGGTGCACGGGACCTTCACCGCCGAGATGGCCGCCGCCATGCCGGGCGCCGACGCCGACCCGCGCTTCGTGGCCACGGGCGTCAGCCTGATCGCCCACCCGGTCAATCCGCGGGTCCCGGCGGTGCACATGAACACCCGCTACCTGGCCACCACCGCGGGCTGGTTCGGCGGCGGGGCGGACCTCACGCCGCTGCTGGAGGCCCAGCGCAGCCAGGAGGCCGACGACGCCCGCCTCTTCCACGCCGCCCTGCGGGCCGCCTGCGACAAGCACGATCCGCAATGGTACGAACGCTACAAGGCCCGTTGCGACGAATACTTCTTCCTGCCGCACCGCAACGAGCCGCGCGGCGTCGGCGGCATCTTCTACGACCACCACAATTCCGGCGACTGGGAGCGCGACTTCGCCTTCACCCGCGACGTCGGCGAGGCCTTCCTCGAGGTCTATCCAAAGATCGCCCGCCACCGGATGGACGAGCCCTGGACCGAGGCCGACCGCCAGGAACAGCTGGTCCGGCGCGGCCGCTACGTCGAGTTCAACCTGCTCTACGACAAGGGCACGATGTTCGGCCTGAAGACCGGCGGCAACATCGAGTCGATCCTCAGCTCCATGCCGCCGATGGTGGCCTGGCCCTAGTGAGGTGAATTTGACGCTCGCTCGCGCGTCGGGGCAGGCTCGGTGGCGAGCGTCAAATTCGGGACACTGGCTTTTTCGGCATCGGAGAGGCCGGAACCTTACCGCGCACGACGTGTTGCCCCAGCCGCAGGGGGGCCGAACGCGTGGAGGCGCGCATGAAAATCTCAGACTGCATGACTCGCAACGTGCAACTCGCCGATCCGCAGATGACGCTTCGCGAGGCGGCGGCGCTGATGGCCAAATGCGACGCCGGAGCGCTGCCGGTGGGCGAGAACGACCGGCTGGTCGGCATGATCACCGACCGGGATATCGCCATCCGCGCCATCGCCGAAGGCAAGGGGCCGGACGCCAAGGTGCGCGACGCGATGAGCAAAGACGTTTGCTGGTGCTACGAGGACGAGAACATCGAGGGCGTGCTGCGCAGGCTCGGCGACGAGCAGATCCGGCGGATGCCGGTGCTCAATCGCGCCAGTCTGTTGCGGCTGGGCGCGTTCGATGGCCGACCTCACCGAACGCGCCCAGCCGCAACAGACTGGCGCGACCCTGTCAGCGATCTCGCGCCAGGGCGGACAACACTCGCAGTTGCTCCATTAGACGGCGCCGTCGGCGCCCGCGAATTCCACGGCGCGGTCCGGGGGATTGGGAAAGGGCGTCGGCGGAATGTCCGGCGGATCGGGCGTGAGGGGCAGCTCCGGCGGGATCGGCGGGGCGACCGGATCGTGGACCGGCGGCTCGCTGGCCCGCCAGGCGTCGGCCCTCGCCGAGTTCAAAAGATGCATGGTCGTCTCCCAGGCCGCGCGCGACAAGGTGCCGGACTGGAACGCGGCGCGGCGCACGCGGTTCACCCCCGCGGCTTGACCGCTCAGGGCTTTGCGGCGGCCAGGAAGTTGCGGATCCAGCCACCGACTTTGGTACGGTCGTCGGAGGTCTGGTAGCTGGCGATGGCGCGGTCGGCCTCCTCATCGGTCAGGCTGGTCCCGCGGCGCGCCTCGATCAGCGCCGTCGCATAGGCCGGCTCGAACTCCGGGTGCAGCTGCAGCGAGATCGCCGGCTGGTCGCGGTAGGCGAGCGCGCCGAGTGGGGTGAAGTCGCTGGCCGCCACCACCTCGGCCGCATGCGGCGCCTCCACCACCTGGTCCTGGTGCGAGCCCGGCAGGCGCACGGCCGACCCCTCCCCCATCCACGGCTCGCGGCGCAGCAGCTGGTAGGTCTGCTCGCCGATTCCCCAGCCCTTGGGCGACTTGATCACCTTGCCGCCGAAGGCCTCGGCCATCACCTGGTGGCCGAAGCAGATCCCGACCAGGGCGGCGCGGCCCTTGGCGGCGACAAGAAACCCCTTGAGCTCGGCGATCCACGGCAGGTCGTCATAGACCCCGGCCGACGAGCCGGTGATCAGATAGGCGTCGCACGCCTCAGGCGCGGCGGGCAGCTCGCCCGCATCGACCGCATAGACCGAATAGTCGTAGGCCGCCTCGCCCAGCAGCCGGCGAAACATCTCCGGATAGGTTCCGAACGCCTCCAGCCGCCTGGGCGGGGCGCCGGTCTTCAAGATGCCGAGCTTCACGCGAGCCATTCCTTCAACTTGACGAGCGCGGCCTGACGGTCGGCCGTGAAGTCGCCCTCGATCCACCAGGCCTCGATCGCGCGCAAGGCCTCGCCGACCCCGGGTCCCTTGGGCGCCCCGGCCGCCAGCACGTCGGCCCCGTCGACCGGCAGGACGGGCGGGGTCCAGCCCTCGGCGATCGCCAACAGCCGTCGCCAACCGTCCGCCGGCGCTCCGCCCGCGGCGGCCCAGTTCAACTTCGTCCGATCCCGGAAGGCCTGGCCGCCAAGCCGGTAGATCATGGCCCGCGCCGCCGGCGGCGACAGTTCGGGGCCGATCTGCGGCGCCGGGGTGAGCGCCGCGGCCAGCCGGTCGCGTTCGGCGTTGGACAGCCGCAGGCGCCCGGCCATGCGCACCGCCTCGGCCGGGTCGTCGGGCGAGAGGGCGGCGAGGCGGGCCAGGGCGTCGGTCTCGCCCAGCCGCGTCTCGATCGCGACCAGGGCGTCGAGGCGGTCGAGGTCCAGCGGGCCCGGCAGCACCACCGCCAGCACCCCGGTCGCCTGCATAAGCCGCACCGCCGCGCGCGGATCCTCCGCGGCCAGCAGCTTGAGCAGCTCGGCCGAGATCCGTTCGGCGGCGAGGCTGGCCACCTTGTCCTTCAGTTTGGTGATGGCGGCGATCGCCGCGGCGTCCGGCTCGCCGCGGCCGTACCAGGCCAGGAAGCGGAAGAAGCGCAGGGAGCGCAGATGGTCCTCGCGCAGCCGCAGTTCCGGATCGCCGACGAAGACGATGCGGCCGGCGCGGGCGTCGGCGGCGCCGTGCCCGGTGGGATCGAAGATCGTCCCGTCGCGGCTGGCGTAGAGCGAATTCAGCGTGAAGTCGCGCCGCCGGGCGTCCTCCCGCCAGTCGGTGGTGAAGGCCACCACGGCCCGGCGGCCGTCGGTCTCGACGTCGCGGCGCAGGGTGGTCACCTCGATCGGCTGGCCCCTGTAGACCGCCGTCACCGTGCCGTGCTCGATTCCCGTGGGGACCGCGCGCACGCCGGCGGATCGCAGCGCCTTGGTCACCGCCTCCGGCGTCAGGGTTGTGGCCAGGTCGATGTCGGCGATCGGCTTGCCGATGACGGCGTTGCGCACGCAGCCGCCGACGAAGCGGGCGCAGTCCGCGCCGCCCGCGGCCTCCAGGGCGTCGAGCACCGCGGTGGTGGCCGGCGCGGTCATCCAGGGCAGGTCCTCGAGACGCTCCGTCGCCCGAGGCTGGGTCACGACAGCCCCGCCCCGTAGAGCCGATCGTAAAGCGCCCGCAGAATGCCCGCGGTGACGCCCCAGATGCGCTGCTGCTCGTGGGTCATCTCGTAGTAGTGCCGGATGGCGCCGTCGCCGATGTCGACCTCCTGGCGGCCGTAGTTCTCCGGGTTCATCAGGAAGCCGAACGGGGTCTCGAAGATCTCCGCCACCTCGTCGGGGTTGGGGGTGAGCGCGAAACCCTCGCCGATGAACCCCACCACCGGGGTGATCAGATAGCCCGAGTGGGTGACAGTGGGGGTGGACAGGCCCGCCAGGGTGACCAGCCGCCGGTCGAGGCCGACCTCCTCCTCCGCCTCGCGCAGCGCCGTCTCCCAGGCGGTCTCGCCGGGATCGCGCCGGCCGCCGGGAAAGGCGACCTGGCCGGTGTGGCGGCGCAGGGTGTCGGCCCGCCGGGTCAGCAGGACGTTGTAGCCGTGCGGCCGCTCGATCAGGCCGATCAGCACCGCCGCCGGCGTCGCCGGCTCCGACAGCAGGGTGCCGTCGTCGGCCTCCAGATGGACGCCGTCGACCGCGTCGCAGTCCTCGATCGGGTCGAGGTGGCGGCTGATCCAGTCGCGGAGGTCGTCCGCGCGCGCTCGATCGTTCACCGGCCGCGCCTCACCTGACCGGCGCTTCGAGCGCGCCGATCGGAAACCAGGCGCCGTTGGAGGCGACGCCGAGCTCGACCGGCCCCGATTCGCCTGTCCCCGCTGGGCGCCGCTCCTCGGCCATCGCGACCAGCTCGTAGAAGACCGGACGGCTGATCAGGGCTTCCAGCCCGGCGCGGACGTGCAGATAGGGCCTGGGCTCGCCGTCGGCGCCGGTCTGCACCCGGATCGCGTGCTCCGGCCCGGCCTCGACCTGGTCGCCGACGTTGGTCAGGAAGCGCAACACCGCGCCTTCGCGGTCGACGCGAACGGCGACGAAGGGCGCGTCCTCGACGGTGATGCGCAGCTTCTCGTGCGGCGTGACCAGAAAGGTCCCGTCGCGATCCTGGCGCAGGATGGTGGAGAACAGCCGCACCAGGGCCTCGCGGCCGATCACCCCGCCCTCGTGGATCCAGCTGCCGTCCTTGCGGATGACGATGTCGATCTCGCCGACGTTGGGCGGATTCCACAGATGCACCGGCGGCAGGCCGCGTGTCTTCGGCGCCTCGGCCTGGGCGGCTTGAGCCGCGGCGGCCACCTGCTCCAGCCCAGACCTGTCCTCGCTTGCGCCCATCCGCGCAAGGTAGGCGTCGCCGGCGCAGGCCTCAAGCGGCCTCAGCGCGCTTCGACCGTCCCGCAGAGCCCCGCGCCGAGATCGGTGAAGGCGCGCACCAGCACCCGGCGCTGGTCCACCGGCCCCGGCATCTTCGCCTGGGGCGCCGCGGTGAAGCCGAAGCGCGCGAAGTAGGAGGCGTCGCCGACCAGCAGGACGGCGCTCTCGCCGGCGGTCCGGGCCGCCTCGCTGGCGCGCTCCACCAGCAGGCCGCCGACGCCGGCGCTGCGCTGATCGGTCTCGACCGCCAGCGGACCCAGGAAGATCAGCGGCGTCGCCCCGACCCGCACGCGCCACATCCGCACCACGCCTACCAGGCAGCCTTCCGACCAGGCGCAGAAGGAGAGCTCGGGTGCGAACTCGGCCAGTTCGCGCACCCGTTCGGACGACTTGACGAAGCGGCCAGGGCCGAAGGCGTGATCGAGCAGGGCTTCGATCGCCGGCTGATCCCGCGGCGTTTCGTGGGTGAAGCTGAGCGCGGACCGGCTTGGGCTGGGCTGTGCGGACATGGACCTTGGGGCTGTGACTGCGACGACGACGGAAGCGGCCGGCGCGTCACGCGCGGTCGGCCTGGGGTTCAGCAAGGCGCGCGAAACGCGCGTGCGGATCTTGATCGTCGCATGTGACAGGACTCCGCCCTCTGGGCCTGGGGCCCTTCGGGAGCGCGCGACGTAGGGCGACAAGGCCCTCGCGTCAACCTAATGGGTGCAATGACAAACTCTGGGTTGCCGCCGTCCTCCGCGCGCGGCAGGTTCGCGGCCCCATGCCAGACGCCACTCCGGACCTCGCCCCGTCCGCCCGCGCCCTCCTGAAGGAGCGCGACTATCTGATCTTTTGGGCTGCGCGCTGGTTCGGCGGCATGGCCGGCCAGATCCAGAGCGTCGCGCTGGGCTGGCAGATGTATGCGCTGGCGCGCCGCACTCTGGACGTCCAGCAGTCGGCCTTCCTGGTCGGCATGATCGGGCTCGCCGCCTTCCTGCCGGTGCTGCTGCTGACCCTGCCGGCCGGCGAGGCCGCCGACCGCTACGACCGTCGCAAGCTGACGCTCGCCTGCCTGGCGGGGCAGATCCTCACCGCCTTCATCCTGACCCTGGCCGCCTGGCGCGACGTGGCCACGCCGCACCTGCTGCTGGGGGTGGCGGCGCTGTTCGGCGCCTGCCGCGCCTTCTTCGCCCCGGCCAACACCGCGATGGGCCCGATGCTGGTGCCGCGCGAGCTGTTGCCGCGCTCGATCGCCTGGAACTCGCTGGCCTGGCAGACCGCCTCGATCACCGGCCCGGCGGTGGCCGGCGTCCTGGTCGGCATTTCGCCGGCCCACGCCTTCGTCAGCGCCCTGATCCTCTACGCCGCCTCGGCCCTCTGCTTGGCGGCGATCCGCAAGAGCACCAAGCCGCAGACCCAGCCCGGCTCGCGCTGGGCGCTGATGAAACAGGGGCTGTCCTATGTCTGGCGCGAGAAGATCGTCTTCGGCGCCATCTCGCTCGACCTGTTCGCCGTGCTGCTGGGCGGGGCGACCGCCCTGCTGCCGGTGTTCGCCCGCGACGTCCTGCATGTGGGGGCGGAGGGTTTCGGCGTCCTGCGCGCCGCGCCGGCGATCGGCGCGACGGCGGTCGCCTTCTGGCTCGCCGCCAACCCGATCCGCCGCAAGGCTGGGCGCTACATGTTCGGCGGCGTCGCCCTGTTCGGCCTGGCCACCTGCGTCTTCGCGGTGTCGAAGGCCCTGTGGCTATCGGTCGCGGCGCTGGTGGTGCTCGGCGGGGCGGACATGCTGAGCGTCTATGTGCGCTCGACCCTGATCCAGCTGGTCACCCCGGACGCCATGCGGGGCCGAGTGGCGGCGGTCTCTTCGGTGTTCATCGGCGCCTCGAACGAGCTCGGCGAATTCGAGAGCGGCGTCGTCGCCCGCTTCCTGGGTCCGATCGGCGCGGCCCTGTTCGGCGGCCTCGGCGCCCTGGGGATCACCGGCCTTTGGGCCTGGCTGTTCCCGAACCTGCGCAAGGCCGACCGGCTGGGTTAGGGCGCGGGATCTCGGGCTTCAGCCCGCCGCCAGCTGGGCCAGCGGCTCGCCACTGAGCCGGCGGACGATCCATTCCTTCAGCGCCTCCGCCCCGAGGGCGTCGTAGAAGCCGATGGAGGGCGCGTTCCAGTCGAGCACCGCCCATTCCAGCCGGCCGAGCTGCTCGTCCACGCAGCGGCGGGCCAGGCCCTTCAACAGCGCCTTGCCGGCCCCGCGGCCGCGCGCCGCCGGCCGCACGTAGAGGTCCTCCAGATAGATGCCGTGGCGGCCCTTGAAGGTGGAGTAGTTGTAGAACCACAGGGCGAAGCCGATCGGCGCCCCGTCGGCCTCGGCGATGTCGCAGAAGATCCGCGGCGCGGCCCCGAACAGATCCCGCGCGAGGTCGGCCTCGCGGGCCTCGACGAGGTGCGAGAGATGCTCGTAGTCCGCCAGTTCGCGGATGAAGGCCATGATCGTCCCGGCGTCGGCCGGGACCGCTGAACGGATGACGAGGTCGGACACCGATCTTCCCTGGGCTGGGTCTAGAATTTGCTGAAGTCCGCGGGCCGCTTGTCGAAGAAGGCCGCGAAGGCCTCCTTGGCTTCCGGCGACTTCAGCTGGGCGTAGAAGTGGACGAACTCCTCGTCGATCCGCTGGGCCAGGGCGGAAGGATCGCGCATCAGCGCCTTGGTGATGGCGACCGCGGCGGGCGGCAGCCTAGCCAGCGCCTGGGCCGCCGCGCGGGCGCGCGGCTTCACCTCTTCGGCCGGCATGGCGGCGTTGGCGATCCCCCAGGCCTCGGCGGCGCGCCCGTCGATCACCCGCCCAAGCGCGAACAGCTCGAACGCCCGCACATGGCCGATCCGCGCCGGCAGCAGCAGCGAGGACGCCGCCTCGGGCGCCAGCGCCAGGTTGACGAAGGGACAGGAGAGCAGCGCCGTCTCGGCGACATAGACCAGGTCGCAGTGCAGCAGCATGGTCAGGCCGATGCCCACCGCGCGGCCATGCACCGCCGCCACCAGCGGCTTCTTGGCCTGGGCCAGCGCCGCCAGCAGCGGCTCGCCCGAGGGCTGGCCAGACGCCTGGCCAGAGGGCCCGCCGGCCGCCTTGCCAGCGTTGATGGCGGCGAATTCGGACAGGTCGTTGCCGGCGGTGAACATGTCGCCGTTGGCCTGGATCAGCACGGCGCGGACCGTCGGATCATCGTTGGCCGCGTCAATCGCGCCGCCCAAGGTGCGGTACATCTCGCTGGTGAGCGCGTTCTTCCGCTCCGGCCGGTCGAGGGTGACGGTCAGCACCCCGTCGGCCTTGTCGATCAGCACCTGCTCGCTCATGGCGGTCTCCGGTTACAGCTGCGTCGACCTTCTAGGTGGGGGCGCGATACCAGTCGACGCCGTCATCGTCGGTGGTGCGGGCCGCCTGGCCGCGCGCCAGCAGGTAGTTAAGGTGCGCCAGGCTCTCGCCGGTGGCCAGGCCGCGGACGGTGTCGTCGATGGTGCGGCGGAACAGGAACGGGAAGACGTCGATCACCCGCTTCGGCTCGGCGATCCGCTTGCGCAGCCGGGCGAGCGCCCGCTGGTGTCCGCCGATCAGGTGGTCGATGCGCGCGTGCAGGCCATGGAAGGGGTCGTTGTGCGCCGGCAGCACCAGCACCTCGTCCGGCACCAGGGTCTTGATGCGCGCCAGCGAGGTCATCCAGTCGTGCAGCGGGTCGGCGTCCGGCTCGGTCGGGAAAACCGCGACATTGGACGAGATCCGCGGCAGCACCTGGTCGCCGGAGATCAGCAGCTTGAGCTCGGGGCAGTAGAGACAGGCGTGCTCCGGGCTGTGCCCACAGCCGACCACCACCCGCCAAAGCCGGCCGCCGATGACCAGCTCGTCGCCGTCGCGCAGCCGGCGGAAGCTGTCCGGCAGGGCGTGCACGCTCTTGCCAAACGAGCCGAAGCGGGCGCGGTAGGTCTCCAGCGCCTCGGCGTCCCAGCCCGCGGCGCGATAAAAGCGCACCCCGTCCTCCGGGGCCTCACGGCCGGTGTCAGCGGCCAGGCTGCGGCAGGTGAGGAACTCCAGCCGGGTGATCCACAGCCGGCAGTCGTACTTCCGCGTGAGCCAGCCGGCCATGCCGATGTGGTCGGGATGCATGTGGGTGGCGAACACCCGGGTGGCGGGCCGGTCGGCGAGCGAGGTCTTGAACGCGTCGCGCCAGGCCTGGACAGTCTCCGGCCCGCCGATGCCGGTATCGACGATGGCGTAGCCGCCGTCCTCGGCGATCGCCCAGACGTTGATGAAGCCCAGCGAACCGGAGAGCGGCATGCGCAGCCATTTCACGCCGGCCGCGACCTCCACCGCCTGGCCCAGGCTCGGGCCTTCGGCGAACGGATAGGTGAGGCGCGGCCGCGCCGTCTCGTCGAGGCTCTCGTCTACGCCGTCCGCCAACGCCTGCGCTCCCACCGCTCTCGTGTGCCGGATCTGAAGTTCGCCCGCATATGGGTCACCCGCCGGAGCGAACTTCAGATCCAAGAAGCACGCTAGAAAATAAATCCTGACCTAGCGTCCACAGCCGCCTGCGAACTTCGGAATCGGGTCACTAGCGTCGGCGCAGCATCCCTGCGGGCGCGGCGCGCGTAAAGCCCTTCAGGCGCCGACCTGCCGGGGAGCGAAGGTCTGCACCCAGGTGCGCAGCGTCGCCAGGTCGGTGACCCCCGCCTGGCGCAGCGCGACCTTGCCGCCCTGGAAGACGAAGAGGGCGGGAATGCTCTGCACCGCGAATTGCGCCGCCAGCCCCGGGTTGGCGTCGACGTCGACCTTGACGAAGCGGGCGCGCGGCTCGAGCTCGGCTGCGGCGTGGGCGAAGATCGGCGCCATCGCCCGGCAGGGTCCGCACCAGCCGGCCCAGAAGTCGACGATCAGCGGCAGGTCGCTGTGGGCCAGGTGTTTGGCGAACCGCGCCTGGTCCAGCGCCACCGGCTCGCCGTCGAACAGGCCGCGATGGCAGCGGCCGCACTTGGCCGCCCGCCCGAGCCGCTCCGGCGGCAGGCGATTGGTGCTGTCGCAATGCGGACAGACGACGTGCAGCGGTTCGGGTGGGGGGTCGGAACGGGGCTCGGCCATGGGCGTCTCCACACCGGTGTTAAGGCGCCGGCCGGGCCGAGAAGTTCCATCCGCGCGCGGCCAGGCGGCCGATCGAGGTCGAAGAGCGGCGGTTCAGGCCCAGTCGCGCTCGGCGAACCAGGTCTGCAGCGCCTTAAGGAACGGCAGGGCGTCGCGGAATTCCTCCGGGGTGAAGGCTTCGCGCAGCTTGCCCATCTTCGGCCGGATCGCCCCCACCGCCTCGATATAGGCTTCCTTGCCGGCGGGCGTGATCCAGATGGTCTTCTTGCGCCCGTCCTCCGGGCATGGCTCGACTCGGACGAAGCCGCCGGCTTGAAGCCGCTGGAGGGTGGTGGTCAAACCGCTCTTGGTGGCGTGCAGCGACTGGGCGATCTCGGCGGGGGTCAGGCCGTCGCCCTTGAGGTCGAGCAGCCGCATCACCTCGTACTGCGGCACGGTCAGCCCCGGGGGCAGGCACTCGGCGATCTGCTCGCGCACCCCCTCCTCGATCCGCCGGATCATGGCGAAGGTCTGCAGGATCGGGTGATCGAGAGGTTGCACAGCCATTCCGAATCCCCCTTCGTACGACCCTGAACAATCTAATGTTCAAGGTCGTACGATCAAGGGGCGGCCGACTAGGCCCGGAGGATCAATGTCGGTCTTAACGCCGCAGGGCCGGCGCCCCGGTCAGATCAGATAGGTCCCGCGCAGATAGGCGATCTTGGCGTCGCTCAGGCCGAAGCGGGCCTTGGCCAGGGCGACCGGCCCGCCGAACTTGTCGTCGATCTTCGCTAGCGCCTGGCGCATCACCGCCGGGTTGGAGCCGAGCATCACGCCGATCACCTCGGGCGGCATCCGGGCGAAGGCCTTGGCCCGCTCCGGCGGGATCCCGGGGACGCCGGCCGGGCGCTGCGCCGCCTTCAACAGGTCGCGGGGCGGCGAATAGACCTCGGTCAGGGCGTAGTCCGCCAGGATGGCGTCGCGCGGCACGTCGAGCACCGAGAGGATCAGCGCCGCCGCCACGCCGGTGCGGTCCTTGCCCGCCGAGCAGTTGAAGGCGAGCGGCGTCTCGCGCCGCACCAGCCGGGCGAACATGTCCGTATACTGAGGGCTAAGCTTGTCGGTGAAGTCGACATAGGCGTCGGCGAAGGCCTCGATGGCCTCGGCGCGGTTGGTGGCCCGCACCATGCCGGGCATCGCCAGCATGTCGTAGTCCGTGCCCACCACCAGCGGCGACTCGGCGGTGGTGAAGGGATTGGGCTGGGCGGTGCGCTCCTGCTGGCTGCGCAGGTCGCAGATCACCTCGATGCCCAGGCCGGAGAGATAGCTCATGTCGGCGGTGGTCAGGCCGGCCATCACCCCCGAGCGATAGATCCGGCCCCAGCGCACCTGACGGCCGTCGGCGGAGCGATAGCCCCCCAGATCGCGGAAGTTGCGGCCGCCCTGCAGCGGCAGCAGCCGCTCGGCCACCCGCACCTGGCCGCCCTCGGCGGTGCTCAGCAGGAAGTAGGGCCGCGGCGAGACCGGCAGCGGCAGCTCGGCCCGGCCGCCGCGCACCCCGGTCTTCAGCGCGCGCATGTAGGGTTTCTGGGCGTCCGGGTCGGTCGAGACGAAGATCGAGGTCGGCTGGCGAGGCGCCGCCCAGTCCAGCCGGACGGCCTGGGCCGAGGTGCGCGTGGCCTGGCCTTGGAGATTCGCCCGACCTTCCAGCTTCGCTTCAGCGAAGGCTGCGGACGCGGCGGCCAGGGCGCCGCCGGCCACGGCGGTCATCAGGAAATCGCGACGATCCATGTTTCCTCCTCCAGATTGTCGGGCAGGCGGCGCAGCGCCGCCCGCCCCGCCTTGGCGGCGTTTAGAATTTGACGGTGGCCTCGACGCCGAAGGTCCGCGGCTCGTTGAAGATGCCGTAGGTCCCCAGGGCCGCGCTGTGGTTCTTCAGGAAGGCGTGATCCTCGTCGAGCAGGTTGCGCGACCACAGGGCGACCTGCAGCGCCGCCCCGTCGGACAAGGGGATCTCGCTGAGCGCCAGCCGGCCGTTGACGATGAAGGAGCTGTCGCTGAGCGTCGGGTCGGTCGTCATCGTGTACTGGCCGTCGGCGTAGGCGCCATCCAGGTGCGCCCGCAACACGGCCCCCATGAACGGCCGCTCGTAGTCGACCGCGGCGCTGGCGGCGTTCTTCGGCGTGTAGAGCGGATAGACCGTCGCCATGGTGTTGGTGAACGGATTGAAGGCCTTGGACAGCTTCATGTCCGCATAGGCGTAGCTGGCCGAGACGGTCAGGCCCTCGAGCGGCTGCACGGAGAGGTCCACTTCGACCCCCTTGGTCGTGCCGGTGGCGGCGTTGGTGGTCTCCAGCGTGCCGCGGTTGTTGTTCAGGATGGTGACCGAGAAATCGACCTGGGCGTCCTTCAGCTCGCCGCGGTAGGCGGCGACGTTGAGCCGGGCGCGGTGGTCCCAGAACTCCGCCTTCGCGCCCACCTCGAACATCGACACCCGCTCGGGATCGAAGGCCCGGAAGGTCAGCGAGCGGGAGTTCGCCCCGCCGGCCTTGTAGCCGGTGCTCCACTTTCCGTAGAGGTTGAGGTCGGGCGCGGCCTCGAGCGCGAGGACGACCAGCGGATCGAACCGGTTCCAGGACTCGTCGAGCGGGACCGCGCCGGTGATCCTGACCTTGTTGGCGTCGACGTAGCTTGGCAGGGCGCCGTTGACGATGTCGAGCGAGCCCTTCTTGGCGTCGTGGGTCAGCCGGCCGCCGACGGTCAGGTGGGCCCTTTCATCGAGGATCGGCGGGGTCCAGACCGCCTGGCCGAACGCCCCGTAGCTCTCCGTCTTGACGTGGCTGGCGCGGTCGAACGGGACCGCGCCCAGGTCCAGCGACAGGGTCGTATAGGCCGTCCCGGTGGCGTTCCACTGCAGGGAGTTCGGCGTCTGGGCGTTGTCGTTGACCGCCTCGTGGTAATAGAAGGCGCCGCCGACGAACTCCAGGTGCGGCAGCTTGCCGATCAGCTGGAGCTCCTGGCTGTACTGGTCCTGGCCGACCTTCGCCAGGCTGTAGCGGCTGAAGGTCCCGTTCGGGGCGAACACCGACAGCACCGACGAGCCGTTGTCGAACTGGCTCTGGTCGAGGTTGCGGTAGGAACTGATCGACTTCAGCTCCAGCCCCTCGCTGAGCTTCCAGTCGAGGTTCAGGCGATGGCCCCAGGTCTTGCCGACGCTCCATTGCAGGGGCACGCCGACATTGCCGACCTCGGCGCGGGCCGGCTGCAGGTGGATCAGCGGCGCGAGCGCCAGCGATCCCCGGCTCAGCAGCTGGACGGAATAGGGCGTCGTCGCGTCATAGCCGTAGTCGAAGGCGTAGTCGGCGCTGAAGGCCTCGCTCGGCCGCCAGAGGGCCTCGGCCTGGAAGCCGCGGCGGTCGTAGGCGTTGAAGTCCGGCTGGCCCGAGGTGGTCGGGTTCTTCACCGTGCCGTCGCGCTTGCTGAGCAGGCCGTCGAACTTCAGGCTGACGTCGTGGAAGCTCGGCAGGTCGACGTGGGCCTCGGCCTTGTAGCCGTCGTAGTTGCCGTAGCCGGCGGTCGCGTTGACCGCGAACTTGCCGGTGGGCGCGCGGGTGACGATGCTGATCGCCCCGCCTTCGGTGTTGCGGCCGAACAGCGTGCCCTGCGGCCCCTTGAGCACCTCTATCCGCTCCACGTCGTAGAGCGCCGCGCCCAGGCCCTGGGCGCGGCCGAGATAGACCCCGTCGAGGTAGACGCCGACCGCCTGGTCGCGCGCCGGCTGATTGGCGTCGCCCAGGGCGCCGATGCCGCGCATGCCGATGGTCAGGGCCGAGCTGCGCGAGAAGAAGGGCGCCACCCGCAGCGACGGGATCGCGCCGTCGCCAAAATCCGCCAGCGACTGGATGTGACGACGCGCGAGATTCTCGCCGCCCACCACCGAGATCGAGATCGGCGTGTCCTGCAGGTTGGTGACGCGCTTCTGGGCGGTCACGACGACTTCCTCCAGGCCGACGCCCGCGGCGCTTTCGGTCGCGGCCGCCTCGACGCCTTCAGCGAGCGCCGAGCTCGCCGCGACCAGCGCCGCAGCGCCCACCAGCAGGCCGGCGCGCAACGCGGCCGACCGGTGAAATTGCCGTCTCATGAAACCCCCTGCAACGTTCCTCGCCCCCAGGCGAGGAACGGCGGCGCATTAGCGGGAGCGCATGACGATAGAACGACTGTTATGTTGCCGAGTTGTGAAGCACAACGGTCTTTGCGATGGACTTGCGCCCGGCGCGCGGGTCGGGAGAATGCCGCATGACCCACCGCTGGCCGCTCGACGGCTCCACCGCCCCGCTGCACCCAGTCCGGTCCGAGGGCGAAGAGAGCCGCGCGGATCGGCTCGTCGCGGTCGCCGCCCGGCAGATCGCCGAACAGGGGCTGGGCGCGGTGTCCGCCCGGTCGGTCGCCGCGGCGGCCGGGGCGGCTGCAAGCGCGGTGAATTACAACCTCGGCGGGATGGAACGGTTGTTATCGCGCGCCTTCGAGCATGGCGCGGCGCAAACCGCCGACTGGCTGACATCCCGCGCCGACGAGCTCCGCGCGCTTCCGCGGTCCCCCGCCAGCGCCGCCGGCGCCCTGGAATACATGGTGACGGCGTGGACCCGGTCCGCGCGCCCGCTGGCCCTGCTCTACCAGGAGCACCTGGCCGCAGCCCCCGCCGGCAAGGCCGGCGCGGCCTGGACCGGGTTGTGGCGCGACTTCTGGCTGGAGACCGCCGACACCTTCGGCTTGGACGAGGTCGACGGGCGGCTGCTGCATCTCTTCTTCGAGTCCGAGTGCCTCTATCACCTCTCGACCTGGTCGCCGGCGCTGGAGGTGGCGGCCCTGCGCGAGCTCGCCCAGCATTTCGCGGCCCTTTGGCTCGACGCCCCGGCCGGGCCGTCGGGCGGCGCCCTGGCGCTGGCGGAACGCACCGCCGGCGCCCGCGCCGCCGGCTCGCTCGCGCCGGGGGCGCTGAAGATCGCCGAGGCCGCCGCCGAAGTTCTGCAGGACGGGTTGGGCGGCCTGACCCACCGGGCCGTCGCCGCGCGCGTCGGCGTCACCACCGGCGCCGTGACCCACCATTTCCGCACCATCGAGGACCTGGTGGCCGGCGCGATCCGCGGCCAGGTCATGGCCATGACCCCCGCCAGCGGGGCGGCGCAAGGATCGGGATCGGTGGAACAGCCGCTCTCCGTCCAGGACTTGGTCGACAACATGCGCCGCCATGCCCTGCCCGGCGAGCCGGCCGGCCCTGCGCTGACACGACGCCATCTGTTCCTCGCCGCAGTCCGGCGCCCGGAGCTCGCCGGTTGCGCCGCGGTGATCCGCTTCGCCCACGGCGGCACCACCCGCGGCGTCCTGGACCGGTTGTTCGACATCCCCCCCGAGATCCTGCCGCTGCACGCCGGCGTGCTGTCACGCCTGCTGTCGGCGCTCTGGCACGGCTGCGCGGCGGATGCGGCGCCCGCCGAGAGCGGGAGGGGCCTGCTCGACGTCGTCACCGGCCGCCTGTTCCAGCGGCTGCCGACCCGGCCGCCCCGCTGACCGGCGAGCGCATTCCATTCACATGGATTGCCCGAAACAAAGTTACCCGGTCGCCGACATCGCCGCCTCGGCCCAGGAGCAGGCGACCGGCCTGCAGCAGGTCAACACCGCGGTGAACCAGATGGACCAGGTGACCCAGCAGAACGCCGCCATGGTCGAGCAGGCGACGGCCGCCAGCCACGGCCTCGCCCAGGAGAGCTAGGAGCTTTCCCGCCTGATGAGCCGTTTCAAGGTCGGTGAACGGGCGGCCGCCTCGCCGGTCAATCGCCCCGCTGCGGCGCGGCCGGCGGCGGACGGCTGGGAGGAGTTCTGAGCGGGCGGCGCTACGCGGCCAAGCGCCGAAGATGAACGGCGGCCAACCGCCTCGCTCCACACCCGTTCAGGTTGAGGGGTGTTTTCTCGGGTCGTCGCTTCGCTGAGCGACGCAACATTCCCGAGAAAGCCTTTTCCCATGAAGCGCCTCCTGCTTTCCGTCGCCGCCGCCTCGGCCGTCCTGGTCTCGCTGCCGGTCGCCGCGAGCGCCGCGCCCTGGCAGTCGATCAACCAGCGCCAGGCCAACCTTGAGCACCGCATCGATCAGGGCGTCCGCAAGGGCGACCTGACCCGGCCCGAGGCTGCGCGCCTGCGCGCCGAGTCCCGCCACATCGCCCGCCTGGAGGCGCGCTACCGCCGCACCGACGGCGGCCTGAGCGCCTGGGAACGAACCGACCTCGACCGCAGGTTCGACCGACTGTCCCACCAGGTCTTCGCCGAACGGCACGACCGCCAGGACCGCGTCCACCAGTACTGACCCCTGGCCCCCTCGGGGCGGCTTCCCGGCGCCCCGCGTCGTCAGCCGAAGTCAATCGTGCTTCACCGTGGCGCCGGCAAATCCGTGACGGCGCCCGCAAGCCCGGATGACGACGGGCGCGGCGCCTGGTTTTTCAGCGCGGCGGACCGCGGCCGCGCCAGGCGGGACACTGCCCTGGACAGCCGCGGAACGGCCCTTTCAGGTCGCTGCGTGATGCAATTTTCGCCAGCGCCGACCCCGTCTCTTTCGCCTGGGGCGCCGCCGCGCTTCCAGCGCGCGGAGGGGACGGGGCGGATCCGCGTCCATGCCGTCGACGGCGCCACGCGCCTGCACCGGCTCTACCAGGACGGCTGCGGCAAGATTCGCCTGCCGCGCGACGCCGACGCCGTTGGCCTGGAAGCGGTGCTGATCAACAGTTCTGGCGGCCTGACCGGCGGCGACCGCCTGGCCTGGGCCGCCGAGGCCGACGCCGGCGCGCGCCTGACCGTCACCACCCAGGCCTGCGAGCGGATCTATCGGTCGAACGGCGGCCCGGCCAGGGTCGAGACCCGGCTTACCGTCGGCGCTGCGGCCGAGCTTCACTGGCTGCCGCAGGAGACCCTGCTGTTCGACCAGGCCGCCCTGGCCCGCAGCTTCGAGGCCGACCTGGCCACGGGCGCCCGGCTGCTCGCGGTCGAATCGGTGGTGCTCGGGCGCACCGCCATGGGCGAGCAGGTTCTGGCCGACCGGCTGCGCGACCGCTGGCGGGTCCGCCGTGAGGGCCGGCTGGTGTTCGCCGACGAGGTCCGGCTGGAGGGCGAGGTCGCCCGCATCGCCGCCGCCGCCCCGGTGCTGGCCGGCGGCTGCGCCTTCGCCTCGCTGCTGCTGGTGGCCGACGACGCCCATGTGCGGCTGGACGCGGTCCGCGACGCCCTGGGCGCGGACGGCGGGGCCAGCGCCTTCGACGGCAAGCTGTTCGCCCGGCTGGTCGCGCGTGATGGCCGTGCGCTGCGCCGGGCGCTGATCCCGGCGCTGGAGGCGCTGCGCGGCTCGCCCCTGCCGCGCGTCTGGCGGACCTGAGAGATGAACCTGACCCCCCGCGAGAAAGACAAGCTGCTCATCGCCATGGCCGCCGTCGTGGCGCGCAAACGGCTGGAGCGCGGCGTCAAGCTGAACCACCCCGAGGCCATCGCCCTGATCACCGACTTCGTCGTCGAAGGGGCTCGCGACGGCCGTTCCGCCGCCGAGCTAATGGAGGCCGGCGCCCATGTCGTCGGCCGCGACCAGGTGATGAGCGGCGTCGCCGAGATGATCCATGACGTCCAGGTCGAGGCGACCTTCCCCGACGGCACCAAGCTGGTGACCGTCCATCATCCCATCCGCTGAGGAGACCCGCATGCCCCGCCCTCTCGTCCGCCGACTGAGCGCCGCGGTCGCCGCGATCGGCCTGGCCGCCGTGGCCGCGACCCCGGCGCTGGCCCACCCCGGCCATCCGGGACACGAGGACCTCGGCGCCTGGGCCGGCTTCAGCCACCCCTTCACCGGCCTGGACCACGTGCTGGCGATGGTCGCCGTCGGCCTCTGGGCCGCGCGCCGCGGCGGCCGGGCGCTGGTCACCTGGCCGGCGACCTTCCTGATGGCCATGGCCGTCGGCTTCAACCTGACGGCGATCGACCCGGCGATCCCCGAAGCGGGCGTGCTGGCCAGCGTGATCCTGCTGGGCGCCTTCACGGCGCTGAACCGTCGCCGCCTCGAGGCGGCCGGCCTGGCGATCGTCGGCGTCGCCGGATTGCTGCACGGCATGGCCCACGCCGCCGACATCGGCCAGGCCGCCCCGACCTTCGAGCTCGGCATGCTGGCGGCCACGGCGGCCCTGCAGGGCGCTGGCCTTGGTCTCGGCCTCTCGCTGCGGCGGACCGATCTCGTCCGCTGGCTCGGCGCAGCGGTGGCCGCCAGCGGCGTGGTCATGGCGGTGACCGGATGATCCCCGGCGAAGTGATCGCCGCCCCTGGCGAGATCGAGCTGAACGCCGGCCAGCCGGTGGTTGTGCTGGAGGTCGCCAACACCGGCGACCGGCCGATCCAGGTCGGCAGCCACTACCATTTCGCCGAGACCAATCCGGCCCTGGCCTTCGACCGCGACCAGGCCCGCGGCCTGCGCCTGGACATCGCCGCCGGCACTGCAGTGCGCTTCGAGCCGGGGCAGAGCCGCGAAGCTCGGCTGGTTCCGATCGTCGGCGCGCGGCGCGTCTACGGCTTCCGCCAGGCCGTGATGGGCGATCTCTGATGCCGGCGAAGATCTCCCGCGCGGCCTACGCCGACATGTTCGGCCCGACGGTCGGCGACCGCGTGCGGCTGGCCGACACCGAACTGTTCGTCGAGGTCGAGCGCGACTTCACCACCTATGGCGAGGAGGTGAAGTTCGGCGGCGGCAAGGTGATCCGCGACGGCATGGGCCAGAGCCAGGTCAGCCGCGCCGGCGGGGCGGTCGACACCGTCATCACCAACGCCCTGATCATCGACCACTGGGGGATCGTCAAGGCCGACGTCGGGCTGCTCGACGGGCGGATCTTCGCCATCGGCAAGGCCGGCAATCCCGACACCCAGCCGGGCGTCGACATCATCGTGGGCCCCGGCACCGAGGTGATCGCCGGCGAGGGCAAGATCCTCACCGCCGGGGCCATGGACGCCCACATCCACTTCATCTGCCCCCAGCAGATCGAGGAGGCGCTGATGAGCGGCGTCACCTGCATGCTGGGCGG
>Ga0105248_10002507_pt1 | contig 20434 bp, 15 predicted proteins | sample KBSS34metaG_FD_81524 | JGI IMG/M metagenome (GOLD analysis project Ga0105248, IMG submission 81524) | Switchgrass rhizosphere microbial communities from Kellogg Biological Station, Michigan, USA - KBS S3-4 metaG | ecosystem: Host-associated > Plants > Roots > Rhizosphere > Soil | place...
GAGCCCGACTTCCATGGGCACGGTGAACTTGCCGGTCGCGCGAAATGCGTGAATCTGGTCCTCAAAACGCCGAAACTGATCTCGATCGCTCTGCGTGAGACCGACGGCCGGCTCGATTCCCTCCTGCCAGCGCCCAAATAGAAATAGCCTTTCCTGCGGAGAGAAGCACAAGTGGCGCTCCTCCCATTTACCATCCTTGAGAACTCCCAGATCTTCGAAGAGTTCGCGAACATATACCGCTTTGCGCCCGGGCACTGGGACGTAATGGGCTGCCCACGGGTACGCAGTTATTTCGTTTTCGCCCCAGCGCGAGTTGCCTCCGGCCTGATCGCACATTTCGAGAAGAACGAAATCGCGAAAGCCTCTCTTCTGCAAACGCCATGCGGCACTGAGACCGGCGATGCCGCCGCCGACTATGACCACCGGGATTTTTTCGATCCGCTTCGGTGCCGCGAAAACAGCGCGATCGCGGAGCATGTGCCCCTGTTGGAAAGACTCATTCACGAATGATCCGCTGATTCTTGGCTCTGTCTTCATGGAGAGTCCGGCAAGCGAGAAACCGGCGGACTGAATGAAGGAGCGGCGCGAAACCGTCAATGACTTATGTCCTTCCAATCCTGGTCGTAAAGATGAACCAGAACTTGATCGTTCAAGCGATTTGGAGGCATTGAGAGGGGCGCCATGTCCGGCGGGAATTGAAACAGAGCCGGTAGTCCCTTGAGATCGACGAAGCGGAGGCCGGCGGGTAAGGTCGCTGGCCGCGTATATTCATGATGCCCGGCGAGAACAAATCCCCACTCGCCGAAAGATGGAACATACACGTGGTAGGGATAGGTCAACATTCCGGCTTGCTTGATTGTTTCTGCAATGCACCAATACGAATCACGCGCAAACATCGGCGATGTGCTTTGAACCACCATGAGTCCCTGCTCACTAAGATGACGAGCAACTGCCTTGTAGAACGCCGTGGTATACAGCTTGCCGAGCGAATAGTTCGTAGGATCGGGGAAGTCGATAACGATGAAGTCGAAGCTTTCTGCATCAGAGTCCAGCCAGGGAAACGCGTCGTCATTGATGACATGAACTTTAGGTGAGAGGAACGACTTCTGATTCAGACCAGTCAACATGGGATTCGTGGAGAAGAGCCGCGTCATCTCCGGATCGAGGTCAACGAGTGTAATGCTTTCCACCTGCGGATATTTGAGGATCTCGCGAACCGCCAGACCATCGCCGCCGCCAAGAACCAGCACTCGACGTGGCGCGGCAATGGCTGAAAGTCCAGGGTGGATGAGCGCTTCATGATAACGGTATTCGTCGCGTGAACTGAATTGAAGATGACTATTCAGAAATAGGCGAATGTCATCTTTGAATCGAGTGAGAACGATGTGCTGGTAGTGTGTGTCACGGGCAAAGATTATTTCGTCCGCATAGATATTGTCCTCAGCGGCCTGCGTAATGTGCTTAGCTTCGGCAAGACCTGTACAGAGAGCAGCAAGGACAATGACGCAGAAGAAACGCAGAACAGCGGTTCTCGCCATCTGGTTCGCGAAGATAAACGTGCTCCAGAGCGCAACGGCTGCATTGAGGATGCCGAAAACCATCGCGGAGCGCACGAGCCCCAGATGTGGTACCAGGAGAATCGGAAACAGCAATGAGGCACCCAACGCACCGAGATAGTCGAACGTAAGAACGTGCGCCACGACATCACGAAACTGATAGCGATCGCGAACAATGCGCATCAGCAGTGGAATCTCCAGACCAACAAGCACGCCGATCACGATGACCAGCGTATACATTAGAAATTCAAAACCCTGCGAATACGCAAAGGCCAGGAACAGCAGCGCCGAAGAGAAGCCGCCCACAACACCGAGCAGTAGCTCAATCCAGACGAAACGGTACGCCAGCCCGCGATCGATGTAGCGAGAGAGAGCGCTTCCAATTCCCATTGCAAAGAGGTAGCAACCGATGATGGTTGAAAACTGGAGGACGCTGTCGCCAAGCAGATAGCTGGCCAGCGTGCCAGCAACAAGCTCGTAGATGAGCCCGCATGCGGAGATCAACAGGACAGTGATGAAGAGGAGGATTCCCACGCTAGTGAATGGCCGCCGCGATGATCACACACAGGCCAAGGGACATGGCGCCAAGCAAAATCGCGAGCGCCAGATTGTGTTCCTGTACGATTTCCTTCCACAAGTTGTAAGGCGTGATTTTGTCGAGCACTAAAAATGCTCCGCTGAAAATCACGATGCCCATGGCGGCATAGACAATCGCATTCACCACATTGTTGATCTGGATGCCCATTACTTGCCTCCTGTGTAGTGGTGGTAAGAGCTGTAGACGGAACGATATGAGCCTGGATTGTCGCGGACGGACCTGGGGACATTCCGCACTTCGTCGACGCGGTTCAGGCTCCAACCGCGGTATTCTGCAAAAGCAACCACGCTTAACACAACAAGTCCATAGACGAGGAAGAAGATTCTAGTCATTCATCGTCCCCTGATTTGAATGAATCCATGATTGTCCCCGCGGTGCTCAAGAGCGATCCGTCACCGGATGAGCCATAGTCACTTTCAGCCCAACGAAGGTGCTCGAAATTGAGAGAGCGCCACGTGATAAGTCCGGCGGGAACCAGCAGTGCCAAAGCGGCCAGTCCAAAGAAACTCGCTTGCGGCACGTCGCGCTTTACGGTAACGACGTATCGAATCAACCCGCGATTTGGATCACTCTCCGGTTCGATGCGGAGGTAGTAGTTGCCGGGCGGCACGCTGGGTATTGTGACCGAATTGGTCGTGTGACCCTCCGACCACGAACCATCAGAATCGTAACCGTGATAGTAGCTGACTTCTCTTCCGAAGTCATAAGCGTGACCCGTGTCCTGGTTGATGAGGGTATAGTTCAGATAAATCCAGTCATTATCCACTCCGGCGCTGGTTGTCAGTTCGACATCAGATGTACGGCCCTTCAGTTGAAACATGTCTGTGACGAAAGAGGCCTCTCCTCCTGCGCTGGTATTGAACTCGAAGGTCTGCTCAAAGGTCTGTTCATCGCCCTCCATCCAATAGACTCCTACAGCAAGCGACAACAGCAGAAGGAGAAACACTCCTGTAAGAGACCAGACGCTCTTGACACTTGCACTGAGAGGTGAAGGCTGATTTTCGTAGATTCCAATCGGAGCAGGCGGCTCACCTGAGAGTTTGAACGCTTTCCAGATGTCGCGGCCGGTGAGGTACTCGCCAATCGACCAAGTGATCTCTGTCCCGGTACTTTCACTTGAGATGACACGCGGCGGCGAAGTGTAATCAGAGAAGCGCACGACTTCTCCGACTCGCACCTGCCAGGGGAACTCACCCAGCACAAAGGCTGTCGCCGCATCCGCAGTCTGGAACAGGCGATAGGTTTCTCCGAGGTACCTAAGCGTCGCCTCGCCCGCACTTACGTCAGGTAGCGCGCGCAGGATACTCACATCGTTCCAGTGACCGTCGTATTCCGTGAGATAACGAAAGCCCTTTGTTGGATTGAAAAGCACGTACTCGTGCCAGCTGTACGAGATCCCTTCCACTTGAATGGTACGACGCTGAAATCCGATGACTTCGTACAGAACGCCACGAATGGCCCCCCGCGTGCCGAGCGGTATGAGCGGCGGATCCTCACTTGTGGCCGCATGAAACTGTTGCAGGATCCTCAACTTGGGATCCTGTGCATCGAGCACAGAGTGACAGCTCTCGCAGATAATCGTGACCGCGTTTCCGAAGGAGCGCACGGTTAGACTCGCGCCACAGCCGGGGCAGTTCAGTGATTTGACGTGCGGGGCTCCCGCCGGCGTGGGGCCGACCGTGCTCACGACCATCCCTCGAAACTGCGGAGGTTCTTGAGTTTGAGATCTTCGAACCCGACTGCCCCGCCGAGAAAAAGCAGGGGTGGGTCTTCACTATAGTCGATCGTGGCAACCTTCTCAGAGTGAGACAGCAGATCGATGAACACAACATCCGACTTGTCCCAGTACTGAAACGGCAGCTCTCCCTCGACTCCGCAGTAATGAGCTTTCGTGATAGTGCTGACAAGATAGGTCTCGTTGTTCCACGTGTACTGCTGGCCAACCTTGCATTCTGACGGCAGCTTCTGGCCTTGCGCCGGAAAGGTGACTGCATAATTCAACTGCGCATCTGAAAGCCACCCACTAGTCCCGTCATTCGTTATGAAGTGCCATTCGTTCCAGTTGCCCTGATCGTATTGGTAGATGATGCGACCGATCACGGAAAACGAATGCCTACCGAAAATGCCATCGGTCCCAATCTGGATGGGCGAACTGTTGAGAGGCAGGTCTGCGACTTGACCGACTTTTTGGAGATCGAGATCTGTCCGGATCAGGATTGATCTGCAAAAGTCGCAGACGGTCTGCACGCTGCCAGACCAGCGGAAGGTGATCGTGGCGCCACAGTTCGGGCAATTCGCAGTTGCCTGGGTCATCGGTTCCCCGCAGCCATCGCATTCGATACATCGACAGGCCAAGAGTATTCGCGCTCGATCGTATTCACACGAACTGACGTTGCGAGAAACAGGTTTGAAAGCTGCAACTCGAAATTCCAGCGGCTGCGCGGCACGCAGCAAAAGAGATTGAGGCAAAGCGATCCAAATTCGGGGAAGGTGTGACAGGTGAGGTGAGACTCCGAGAGCAGGCAAAGGCCGGTGATTCCGCCTGTTCCGGGGAACTGATGCCAATGCGTCTCACCGATGGTGCGAAGCCCGAGATCATGAACCACTTGCGCAAAAAGCCCGCGCAACGTTGTCAGGCTACGGAGCGCGTCCGCACTGCAGCCCTGGGCATCGACAATCCACTCAGTCCCATTCATAGGTTGGTTCGGCGTTACTGCTGCGGGTGACCACATTCCGGGCAGAACTTGCTTGACTTGGGAATTGCCTTGCCGCAATTAAGACAGAACTTCGTTTCGGAAACCGGACCAGCTGCCGCAGTTCCCGAGTCTGGCCCCGATGATCCTGCGTTTCTGATTGACTCCATCATCGCCTGACCCATGGCTACCCCGGCACCAAGGCCTGCACCCACGCCCGCCGCTCCCCCGCCCTCATTTGCAGCAGCAATCGGGATCGACTGTGCAACCTCGAATTGCGTGTAGCGACCCATGTCTCCCACCATGTTCATTCCGATGCGCTGGTCCAGAATCTTTTGGAGCTCATCGGGAAGTGAGAGATTCTCGACAACAAAGCTGTCGAGAAGAAGGCCGTAGTCGGCGAACCCCGGTTTCAGCGACGCAAGAAGCTTGTCGGACAGGGCAACCTGATTCGCGGCCATGTCGAGGAATGGGACCTGACTGTTCGCGAACGTGTCCGTCATGCGGCCTACGATTGTGTTTCGCAGTTGACCTTCCAACTCTGGAACCGTGTAAAGATCGCGCGTGCCACTGATCTTGGAGTAGAACGTCTTCGGATCAACGATGTGATACGTGTAGATTCCGAATGCCCTGATTCGAACAGCTCCGAACTCCTTGTCGCGAATGGTAATGGGGTTCGGGGTTCCCCAACGTTGGTTGGTTTGCAGCCGAGTCGAGAAGAAGTAAACATCCGACTTGAACGGGGACTTGAACGCCTTATCCCAATTCATCAGGTAGGTGAGTATTGGCAGCGTCTGAGTGCTCAGGGAGTACAAACCGGGAGCAAAAACGTCTGCGACTCGGCCCTCATTCACGAAGACGGCCATCTGCGAATCACGAACGGTGAGCTTGCCCCCATTCTGGATTTCGCGATCCTGCATGGGATATCGATAGGCAAGTATGCCTTCGTCGGGCTCAACCCATTCGATGACATCAATGAACTGCTTGGATAAGAAGTCGCGAAGGCTCATTTGAACTCTCCGTCAACAGAATTACCTTCCGGTGAGGGCATCCTATGGCCTTCGAGGTCCGCTGTCAACATTTACCAATATTGCTGATCTGCAAACAGTTATTGCAAATCGCGAAGCGCAAGAAAATGCCTCAAACGGCCGGGACTCGAGGGAGCATTCCGGGCAAACCTCGAGCGGTTGATCGATGATGTTTTGCTAACGAAGAACGTTGGGCATCACCTGTTCCTTCTCTGATTCATCAAACGATCAGAGGTTTTCATGAAAAGAAGAGTTTTCTTATCAACTACTCTTCCTGTCGTTGGCGGGATGATGGTGCTTGACCATCGATATACCTGGGCATTGGCGACGTCCAAGAGCATTCTGCAGTACGGCGCCAAGCCTGATGGGAAGACGCTGAACACCAAAGCCATTCAACGAGCCATCGACGAGGCATTTCAGGCTGGAGGAGGAACTGTGATCGTGCCGGCTGGGATCTTTCTCACCGGTCTGATTGAGCTGAAGAGCAGGGTTACACTCACTCTCGCTGAAGGAAGCACTTTGCTTGGCAGCACGTCAATGGAGGACTACAGTTTCGCGCCTGGCTCTTCCGGACATGGTGGCCCTAATCCCCGGCATCTGATTTTTGCCATGAGCGCGGATGACGTCACGATCTCCGGCAGCGGTCGAATCCACGGACAAGGACCCGCGTTCTGGGAGCCTTCCAGCAAGCCGCCTCTTCCAGAAGACCAGCAGTGGGCTGGGGTGGCTTCACATGACCTAGAGGTTAAACAAGGTGGGCACCCCAGTCCTACGCTGCTGTTTGTTAATTGCCGACGACTCACCATCGAGGAGATCCACATTCAGAACGCACCTGGTTGGACGCTCAACATCGTCAATAGCGACAACGTGGACATCCATGGGATCTCGATCACTAACCCAGTCAACGGCCCTAACACCGACGGAATCGACATCACAGGCTGCCAAAACGTCACAATCTCAAACTGCTCAGTAGATACGGGAGACGATGCAATCTGCCTGAAAAGCATTAACCCATTTGGTCCGGAGCCCCGCCTCGTAAAGAACATCGCAGTGACGAATTGCCGCCTTTCGACATGCTGCAATGGATTCAAAATCGGAACGGAGACCGAAGGAGGTTTCGAGAACATCACGTTTTCAGATTCTGTGATCCATAACAACGAAGTTCCTTACAAGGAGCGCGTCGTCGCAGGAATCGCCCTGGAAGTTGTGGACGGCGGTTGGATCGACGGGGTCATTGTGAAGAATATTCAGATGCAGCGGACTCGGACGCCAATCTTTGTTCGTCTTGGGAATCGGAAACGTGTTCACGACTATCCGCAGCACGGCCTTAGAAACGTAAATATAGACGGCGTTCAGACCACTGAGGGATTGGTGCCAAGTTCCATCACAGGGCTGCAGGGCATGGAGGTGCGCGGTGTGAGTTTGTCGCACATTCACATCGAGAACGTCTTGCGAAATCGTCCAGAATGGATCGGTCGCTCAGTGCCGGAAAAAGAAAGTGCATATCCTGAGGCACGAATGTTTGGAATGCTGCCAGCATCCGGCCTTTACGCTAGACATGTTCGCGATCTGAATTTGAACGATGTTAGCTTTACCGCGCCTTCCGGCGAGAGCCGACCAACCTTGATTTTTGACGACGTGATCGGCGCACGTCTGTCACAGGTTCAGAGTTCACTCATCAGTGGCGGGATGCCCATCCTACTGCAGAGCAACTCGCCGGACGTGAAGGTACTGAAATAAGCTCGCTGGCTCATAAAAGTTTCCCGTCATGCTCGATACCGAATCGTTGAGCCTAGGGGCCCATACTCGCAGGCGTACAGGCGGTGACGCTTGAGGGCGTCGGCGGTGTTGGCGGTGTCGACCACGGAGCAGCATTGAAGTGGAAACAGTCCAGCAGGTTCGGCTGCGCCGTGTCGCGCGCAGTCAGGTGCGCAGAAGGGCCAATGAACCGGTTTTCCACGAACTTGATGATCGCGGTGTGGTCCATCGGAATGTGAGAAACATAGTGCTTCCGCGTGAACGGTGAGATAACAATGTTGGGAACGCGAAACCCGATCTGTGCACCGAACCCGTGCAGAGCTGCTGCATCAGCTGGATGAGCTCCAGGGTCTTTTGTATAGAGGTCGCAGTGAAGATCTGGCGTGGTGGTCGGAACGCACGGAAAGTATGCGGGATTGGTATCCGGATTCACGGCGATCGAAGATATGTCCGGAATGGTGCCCATCGAGGTAGAAGTAAAGTCATTCGAGTGACCCGGAACCGGAGGAACATGATCATAGGGGCCGCCGCCCTCGTCGTAGCTAAGGAAGAAGATCGAGTCTTTCCAGGACGAACTGGTCATCAGTGATCCAACAATAGTGGAGACCTGTGTCTGGCCATTCAGGATTGATTGTTCAGATCCTGGATGTTCATCAGTGTGCCCGTAGCCCGCTTCGATAAAGACGAAGCTCGGTAATGTCCCGTTCTTAACATCGTCGAAATAGGTTGGCTTCAGAGGCGCGATGTGCGTTGGGTCGATGCAGAAGGAGTTCGACGTATCACCCACAACGCTGGACGGTTGAGTCGGCGGACTGCAAGTTCCTGTTGGATTGCCATTGATATAGCGATACGAGTAGGTAAGGTTGGAGAAGTGTATCGCCGGATAGACGCTGTTACCCGATTTCAGGCAGTCGTCTTCGTCCTCGCAGAGTCCTTCGGTTACAGTGTAGTAGATCTTCCAAGACACTTTGGCCTGATCCAGTTCCTGAAAAATGTTGGGGATATCAAGCTGCGGCAGGTGGTCGTTCCCACCGGGGTCATGCACCAATCCTTGTGTCGTACCTCCAGTGAAAGTCGCAAGCCGATTGGGAACGCTCTTGCTCGCCATCGGCGAGAACCAACGGTCGGATATCGCAAACTGCGAAGCCATGAAGTAGTAGTAGTTCAGAAAATCCTGATCGTAATACCCCATTGCACGCTGACCGGTCAGGTCAGTGAATTGACCTGAGCACGTTCCGCTGTTGACACAGCTCTTTGCAAAGCCCTCAGAGGTATGTACGAACCCACTCATCTCAATGGGACGAGTATCGAGGAAATTGTAGCGATTAACATCACCGAAGCTGGACAGCCAATCGGACGATTCGTCATCAATACAAGTGCTCTTTAGCTTGAACAGCGGATATGCCGTCTTCTCATCGTCTAGATTGGATATCGTGTTCAGCTTGTCATCGATTCCGTCTACAAGATATTGAATCCCATCATCACCCACATCGTAGTGGTTCGCAGCTCGATATGGATTGAGCATGCCGAAGTAGTTGTCGAAGGAGTGGTTCTCCTGAAGCATGAAGATGACGTGATCGACCGCCTGCAGGCTTCCCGCGGGCACGACGGTGACGGATGCCGCCGCGTTCGCCGTACCGCCTGCTCCAGTTCCTGTCGCCGAATAGGCAGTGGTCGCAGATGGAGTGACCACCTGAGTGCCGCCTGTCGCTTGAAGGTCATACTTGCTCCCGTCAGATCCGCTCACGCTGACCTGGGTCGCATTCGTCGCAACAATTGTCAGCGTTGACGAGTTACCCACAACGATGCTCGTGGGGTTTGCAGTCATGGTTATGGTGGGCGCAGGGTTTCCCGTGACCGTCACTGTCGTAGACGCTGAAACTTTACCTCCCGAACCCGTGGCGGTCGTCGTATAAGTGGTCGTCGACGCTGGATTGACTTGTTGGGTTCCACCGGCTTGATTGAGTGTGTAGCTGGTGGAATCGCTTCCTGTTAATGTCACCTGTGTTGCGTTGACCGCAGTTACAGTCAGCGTAGAGGGTTGGCCGGCTGTCACCGAAGTTGGGTTGGCCGATATTTGCACTGTCGGTGCAGGATTGGCGGTCACAGTAACAGTCGCGGTTGCGCTAACGGTAGACCCGCCCCCCTTGGCTGTCGCAGTGTACGTTGTGGTCGCCCATGGTGTGACAGCCTGAGTGCCGCCCGTAGCGCCAACACTAAAGGTGGTTCCGTCCGAACCGCTAAGTGTAACCTGCGTCGCGTTCGTTGCCGTGATGGTGAGAATTGATGAACTGCCTGCCGTAATCGAAGTGGGGGTGGCGGTGATTGTGATCGCAGGAGTCGCAGATCCTGCCGACGATACCGTGATTGTGGAGTTCGCGGTCGCGGAGCCGCCGGGACCCGTAGCGGTTGCAGTATAGGTCGTCGTAGCGGCCGGTTCCACGGTCTGGGTTCCACCCGCTTCCGGCGGTGTATAAGAACTGCCATCCGATCCGGCGATTGTCACCTTCGTAGCGTTCGCAGCGGTGACGGATAACGTTGAGGCGGTGCCCGCGTTTACGGTGGTTGGGCTGGCCGTGATGTTGACGGTCGGGACAGCGTCAGTTACCTTACCGCTGACTCCGCCACATCCAGCCACTACAAGTGCCGAAGCAAGACCCAGAAATTCGAGAGAAACCAATCGGCGAAGCTCTTGAAATTTTCGCGACACAGGGAATGCCTTCCTCTTCTCAACGCGTTATCGCAGAGCGCAGAACAGTACTGCTACAGAGATGGATGTGGGCCCTCCGAGCGAGTCAACGCAGGTGTTTTGAAAAACTCATTCGGTATGACATCCGACAAAGGTGAGACTCAGCGCTCCGCAGCTGCGATGAAGAGTCTTCCCACGCCACGGGCATGTCTACTTAGATTGTCGAGAAGGGCAACTTAGATGCCTGCTGAGATTACAGAGCCGAGACGGAAAACCGTGAATCAATCCCCAATCCGAAAAATCCCCGTCACCACAGTGCTGTCTTTCTTTCCTTTGGCACTGGCGAACGCCTTTATCGTCAATGCCGTACCTTTGACGATGATGGGCGCGTGGTAGACAGTTGCGGCATCCAAGGGTTGAGAACCATCGACCGTGTAGCGGATGACAGCACCTGCAGTTGCAGACCGCAGCGTAACCTCGGTGTCCGCATGGAACATGCCGGGGATCGGAGAAAATATCGGTTCAGCAGTCACATCGCCACTACCAACTTTCTTTCCAGAAGAGAGCTTGTTTACTCCCAGTCGCGATGGCTGCACTCCAAGAAGGACCGACTCGAGATAATACCGTTGAAAATCGTGAACTGGCCAACCTTGATAGTCCTCGTTCCAATCCGCCAGGAGCGCTTTAATATCCTGAAAAGCGTCGGCGATTCGAGCACCACGCGGCGGACGAACCGCTGCCAGGAGGAGGTCGATACGAGGCGTGTTCGAATGATCCGCAATCGAGATCTCGAAGAGCCCGTCGGCCGGAAGCGTCAGCGAGATCGAGCGTCCGAGCTTTTCAACTTCGCGGCGTGACTGCACTCGAGATACCTGAGCGAGCGAGCGCACCACATATGAATAAGTGCCGTTCGAGAGAGCCGCTGCCAAGCCAGCAATCTCGGCCTTGTTGTCAGAATCTATCAGTACCACCGCTTCGTCGCGGGGTATGCTCGGCTCCTCCCTGTTCTCCGCCTTTTCGTCACCACTCGCTCTTCGCCGAGATACCGAGTTGACACGGGCGAGCAGATCAACAGCAGTTGCTGCAGGTTTGCGATAAAACGCAGGCACCCGGAAACCGCGTGCGCAATCTCGCGAGGTGAAACACTCGTAGAGGATCCGTTGTCCATCTGGCAACAGGATCGTGATCGAGTGATCATGGGCGGATCCTTGAGGCTCCAACAAAGAGCCAGGAGCAATCGCGTCACCATCTGATAGGGAATGCGGCTCCTCTTGTATCTTCCATGTGCCGATTACGCGCCATGCAATCCCAAACGGCATTTTTGCGGCTGCTTGCTGCGGAGCCAGTCGTAGCGGGTAGTTCAGCGGAACTAAAAATAAACCCAACAGTGCGAACTTGATGTAAGTTTTTTGAGGACGCGAAGAAGATGGCAATCCCAGTCTTGATGGACGAGCGAACATGCGCATCAGCGTGCTTATCATGGCTGCACTATTTTGACGCATTCCGCCATCCGGAGTCGATGGAGGCCGAAAAGCAACCGGAACGTGAGCTCGAATCATCGAACCTGTGTGGAACGTGTTGAAGTTTCTGAAACGGTCTGTCTCAAGGACACCCGTCCAACCTGGTGCAGGATCAGAAAAGGAATTTGAGTTGGTCCACCAATTTCTAGCTGGTCAGGACCGTGTCGGGAAACGACACGCAGGCAAGCTCGAACCTCTCCGGCCCTTCGCGGCGTAATATGCGCCGCTTTGCTGTCTTGTCCGCTCTCTGTTTTTCAGCTGACGAACGTTGTTCATCCCTTCTTGCTGATTGGTGTTTGCGCATGTCCGAACTTCCTTGTTCTTTATTGCTTCTGACCAAATCTTCGGCTTCCCTAAATAAGAGAAAGTCGGCCTACATTCAGACGCTTTGCGTCGCCATTTTCTCCATTATTTGCGGACCCGCGATCTCAGTACGCGCTCAGATTCCAACACCGGTGCCTGTCTTAACCTGGCGGTACGATCAGACCCACGCCGGACAAAACACTTCTGAGACCGCGCTCACCACTGCCAATGTGAATCCCGACTCCTTCGGCAAGCTCTTCTCTCACAAAGTGGATAGCAGCGTTTATCCGCAGCCTTTATACGTACCCAATCTGAAGATGAGCGACGGGCAGACCCACAACGTGCTCTTCATCGAGACGTCGAACGACAGCATGTACGCCTTCGACGCGGACTCAAACGGGGGCGCGAACGCCAATCCGATCTGGAAGGTCAGTCTCGCCGACACCAATCACGGAGCCGCCTCGGGTGCAACTGCAATCCCGTGGCAGGACACCGGATCGCCAGACGTTGCGCCCACCGTCGGCATCACCGGTACACCGGTAATTGACGCCTCGACGAACACGATGTATGTCGTCAGCAATACCAAGGAAAACGGAACCGACTTCGCACGACTTCACGCCATCAACATCACCACGGGCGCGGAACAGCCCAACAGCCCCGTGGAAATCAAGGCCACTGTGGCCGGCACAGGTAATGGCAGTTCCGGCGGACAGCTCACCTTCAGCCCTCTTTGGGAAAATCAGCGACCCGCCTTGGCGCTCTACAACGGGTACGTTTACATAGGTTTTGCAGCACATGGAGACTTCAATAATTGGCATGGGTGGTTGTTCTCCTACAACGCCAGCACACTCGCACAAATGGCAGCTCTGTGCCTCAGCCCTAACGGATTCGGCGCGGGAATATGGGCTTCGGGCGCAGGCCTGCCCATCGACGACGGTGCACCGGGTGGTCGAATGTTTGTGGTGACCGGTAACGGAACGCGGACTTCGCCCCCATTCAATGCAACCAGTGAATTCGGCGAAAGCGTTGTCTCATTCAGCCTGGCGAATGGCGGCATCACTCCAATCGATGAATTTACTCCCTTCAACTATCAGACCCTGAATAGTCACGATTGGGACCTGGGCTCAGGCGGGCTCCTCATGGTTCCGGACCAGCAGGGAACTCATCCTCACGTCCTTGTGCATGTGGGCAAAGAGGGGCGCATCGTAGTGCTCGACCGCGACAACCTCGGCGGATATGCGGCAGGAGCGTCCTCGAACACAAACGCTCTGCAGGATATCTCAAACGTCATACCTCAATCGAAAGGCCTTTGGGCTACGCCTGCCTATTGGAATGGGAATGTCTATCTCTGGGCGAGAGATAACGTTGGCATGATGTTCAAAATGAACACAGGTGTCATGGATGTTGAGCCCGACAGTAAGACGTCCGTCACCTGGGGGGCACCTAGCCCGTCTTTTTCGATTTCATCGAATGGAACCCAGAACGGTATCGCGTGGGCTGTGCGGGCAGACCAGTTCGGTACTAATGGACCCGCCGTTCTCTATGCTTGGGATGCGAACGATCTGAGCAAATCAATCTACCAGAGCGATAACTCCTCCCGAGATACTGCAGGACCTGCCAACCGTTACTCTGTTCCGGTCGTGACCAACGGCAAGGTCTATGTCGCTACCAACGGAGAGATCGATGTCTACGGCCTCCTCAATGAACAGGAAACCGCTGCGGCGCCTGTGATCTCGCCCAATGGCGGAACTTTCTCTACCAGCCAGAGCGTGACACTCTCGAGCAGCACTGCATCGTCCTCGATCTACTACACTGTCGACGGTTCCAATCCCACATCATCGTCAACTCTCTACAGCGCGCCGTTCACCGTCGCCACAAACACGACGGTTAAGGCAATTGCAAGCGCGCCAAATTACCTGCAGAGCGCGGTGAGCACAGCTGTATTCACTTTCGACAATCAAACGCCAACGGTTACATTCGCGCCTGCACCCGGCACCTATGCCTCCACTCAGTCTGTAACCTTGTCCAACACCGATGCCGGGGCACAAATCTACTACACAACGGATGGGTCTACTCCAACCGCGTCTTCAACGCTCTACACCGGGCCAATACAGGTCTCGGCAACTGAGACCATCAATGCCATCGCGATCGATCCATCGCTACAGAATTCGATCGTCGCAAGCGGTTTATACACCATTCAGAATCCCGCAACCTCGGTTGACTTCAGTGCAGGCTTTTCATCCACGACGGGCCTGACGCTCAACGGAAGTGCCACGGCCAGCAATGACTCCCGCCTTCAGTTGACGAACGGCGGGCTGAATCAGGCCGGAAGTGTCTTCTGGAATACGCCGGTCGGTGTTCAGGCATTCACGACAACCTTCGAATTCCAGGTCTCTGGAGATGCACAGGCAAACGGGTTTACCTTCTGCATCCAGAACGCTCCTCAAGGTGTTAATGCGCTCGGCGGCATTTCAAGCGGCCTCGGCTATGAGGGAATCCTGAAGAGCGTTGCTGTCAAATTCAACTTCTACGACTTCAATAGTGAGGGTGCCGACTCGACTGGCGTTTACACGAACGGCGACGCTCCCGTAATGCCAAGTACCGACATAAGCGCGAGCGGCATTCAACTCAACAGCGGCGATGCTATACAGGCGCAGTTAAGCTACGACGGCACAACGTTAACCTTGAAGCTGCTCGACCTTATATCGAACAAAACTTTCACAATGTCTCAAGCCATCAACATTGCGCAGTTCGTTGGCGGAGACACAGCATACGTAGGATTCACGGGCGGGACAGGAGGTCTGTCCGCAAGTCAAAAGATACTCACCTGGACGTACAACGCGCAGACGGTTCCTACTCCGACTCCGTCCTTCGCTATGAGCGGCAGCGCACTGACCGCGATCAAGGCGGGTAGTACCTCCACATCGATGATCACGATCACCCCCAGCGGCGGGTTCACCGGAGGAATATCACTCGCCTGCTCCGTGACCTCGAGTCCATCAGGTGCACAGAACACACCAACATGCACGATCGATCAGTCCGCATCGATCTCAGGAACCCAACCGGCCACTGCGACGCTCACGATCAAGACGACTGCAGCATCATCTGCAACAGCTCACTCCCAGTACCGAAGAATCTTCGCTTTTGGCAGTGAAACACTTGCTGCGGCCGTCGTGCTCTTTCTCTTCCCGCATCGCCGGCGTCGGGGGCAATCGCTTCTAGGCATACTGATGCTGATATCGCTGGTTGCCGCCGCCACGGGATGCAGCGGGACAAGCAAGCCAATCAGTACGGGTGGTGGCGGCGGAACTTCGGGTACAACGCCTGGGGACTACATAATCACAGTCACCGGCACGAGCGGCACCTCAACCGCAAATGCCACGATCACCTTCACTGTTCAGTAGTAGGTTCAACTATTGAACGATCAGGTACGCATTCAACCCTGTCGAAGGCGCCATCGAAGTCCCATCATCGATGAGCACCTCGACAGGGTTTTGCTATTTCGAGGGGAATAGTCGATCCGGATTTTATTGTCGACTTACGCTGAGAGTGAGGAACGCGCGCTCGAAAATCCTCGCAATTGGATCGTTCTTCAACCTAAGTACCTCAGTAATGCAAGTAGTACCCTCTTCATCTTCCTCACGGTTAACACTCCGGGTATGCTGATTACCAAATAGTTAATCAATATTCGTGTAATTCACTAGACGCACGCTGTTCTGGAGATTGAACGCGATCCCTCGTTTCAAGAGGTCCCGCAAGCTGGGCGTTTGGAACGTATTGCAGGGCTCACCAATGGTGACGGCCCTTTGGTAACACATTCGTCCCCGATCTAAGTAGAGATTTCAGTCAGGATTGGCCGGGATGTGCTTTCGTGCGACTCATTTCAACGTCAATTGCCGCGCTTTCAGCGGCCCCAATCCCCGAATATTCATTCCGTCATGTGGAGAGCGTCACTGCTCTCTTCAAACTCAGATCACAATCCGGTCCTTCACGTCGAACGCAGGCAGGTTCGAAAGACAATGCGATACGGTTGGACTCTTCGTTAGAAATACCGACAGTGAATTCCCCCCGCTGTTCGTTCCGGTAGTGCGCGCGCGGCCGTTGCTTAACCGCACTCATCGCCATATCACTCGAGGTTGACTTATGAAGACTTTGCTCTTTGCTGCATTGGCGCTCGCAACTTTCTCAGTGCCCTCGCAAGCCATCACTGTTTACTCTCCATCAAACGGCGCAACCGTGACTTCGCCTTTCGTGGTCTCGGCAAGCACGGCAACTTGCGCCGGTCTCAAAGCGGTTTCGATGGGCTATTCCATCGATAGCGGAAAAGCAGTTATCGAACCGACATCCTTCTCGGCGATGGTCACGGCTTCTCCTGGATCGCACATCCTACATGTGAAGTGCTGGGGACAGAAAGTACATGACGAGACTTTGCTGAACATCACGGTCGGGTCCGGGAGTTCGGGCTCAGACATCACAGTCGCCACTCCGACTGCGGGAGCAAGCGTCAGTTCGCCGTTCACGGTTTCGGCGAGTTCTAGAACGTGCGCCTCCAAACCGGCAGTTTCCATGGGCTATTCGATCGATAGTGGTAATGCAGTGATCGAGCCCACGTCGTTTACCGCTTCCGTTACTGCTAGTCCTGGCGCACACGTACTTCATGTGAAGTGCTGGGGGCAACAGGTGAATGACCAGGTGCTCATCAATATCAATGTAAAGTCGAGCAGCTCCACTGCGACGCCATGGTTCTCCTTGCCGTCCGGAACGTATTCGAGCACACAAGCTGTCTCAATTGGCACCTCTACGGCGGGCTCGACAATCTACTTCACAACCGATGGCTCGGTGCCCACGACCTCTTCCTATCGCTATTCCGGTCCTGTTTCCGTTGCGAAGTCGATGGTTCTGCAGGCAATGGCGGTGGCCCCAAGCTATTCGAACAGTGGTTTGGCCCGTGCCAGCTATGTGATTTCCACTTCTTCGAAGGGGCCATCGATCCCCTCCTACGCGAGAGTTGAGAAACAGGTACAGTTGCTTCCCAACTGGCGGATCAAGCACGATCCTGCTACGCCCGGTACGTCCACGGGTTCAATGACGTTGGTTAGCGATCCGACGATCAGCGGTCAGACCGAGAAATATCACACGTCGTTCACGAACGGCGGTGGCGAACTCTATTCCGTCACATACGGGAATGACACGGACTCCAAGAACTTCGTATACGACGCGCAGGTCTGGATCGCTTCGGGCAGCGTGATCACCAATCTCGAGATGGATAACAATCAGGTGTTGCGAAACGGCGATACCGTGATCTATGCGTTCCAGTGTTCTGGCTATAACAACGTATGGGAGTACAGTTCCAACGCGGGGACGCCGAGTCATCCCGATGTGAAATGGCTAAAATCCACTGTTCCGTGCAACCCGGCGAAGTGGACTCGCGACACCTGGCATCATATCCAGATCTACTACTCGCGTGATGATTCCGGGAACGTGACCTACCACTCCGTTTGGTTCGATGGAGTGGAATCGGCTATCAATAAGACTGTCAACTCTGATTTCACGCTCGGATGGGCTCTGGGTGCGCTTGTTGCAAACTTCCAGATCGACGGTATTGGCACAGGATCATCTACTTTGTATCTCGATGAGTTCACACTCTCTCGCTGGTGAGAGCAAGCAGGTTCAAGTCTGGGCGGATCGGCTACCAGTCGGTCCGCCCAATTTCTTTTTGGAAAACGCTCCACAACCCCGCCAAGTGGTGTGACGAATGGCACCTCGCTCTGTGGCTCAATGTTGTTAGATAGCGGACCAAACTTGAAAGCCTGGGATTCGCGAAGTTTTTACCTCTCAAAGGGTGTATGTTTTTCACGATGCAGGTAAATATTTCCAGGATGCCCATCGTTTCAAATTTTTTTAAGAATCTGTCTGATTTGCGTTGAACGAGCCCCTCATCTGTGAAAGGATGCTCAAGAACATTACAAAAAGTTGCCTGTGGTCATGAAAAGACCTCGTGGCGATTGGGCCCATGGAAAGCGGACCTTGACCGCAAAGAGTTCCGCAAAACTGAACCCATTCGGACGCGCCGGTCTTCATGAAGTTTAGTCCGGTGTCCTTGGAAGAGCGGACGCCTGCACTGCGATTAGAGGTTGCTGAGCAGTAAGACCTGGTACATCTCCTTCGTGCCTCTCAGACCAGCCCACTCACAATTGGAAAATGTCTTCGACCTGCCCTTGCGAAAACGCTAGTGGGGAGTCGGCGAAATCTGTGCCTTCAAAATCGCAAAGGAATCCGATGAATTTCTTCAGGAATCTGACCGTTACGTGCTCCGCAGTCCTAAGTCTCTCACTCCCAGCGCTCGCTGGGATCACCGTCAATAGCCCCGCAAATGATTCAGACGTCCCGACCACCTTTACATTGTCAGCAGTTGCATCAGTGTGTTCCTCAGTGAGCGTTGATGCGATGGGATATTCGTTCGACCACAGTTCCGATACTACGGTCATTAAGGCCCAGTCGATCAACAAGAGCCTCTCCGCGTCGACAGGAACTCACACACTACACGTAAAGGCGTGGGGACCAAACGGCGCAGCCTGCGTAAAGGATGTCACAATCAACGTCAAGTCATCGCTAAGCACGAGTTCCGCGCTATCAGTTCCAAGCTACGCCGACATTGTGAGTTCGATTGAATCGCTGGGTGGATGGAGAGCCACTCATGACAGCGGTGGTGACGGAAGTTCGACTGGCAGCATGAGCATCGTCAGCTCGCCTTCGAAGTACGGCAGTTCCAGAAAGTTCTACACCACTTTCAAGAACAACGGCACGGAACGGTACAGCGTTTCTTTTTCGGATAACACGGATACCAAGAACTTCCTCTATGACACGTGGGTGTATCTCACAAGCTCGTCGAGCAATATCGGCAATCTAGAGTTTGATGTGAATCAGACGATGCCCAATGGACAAACGATGTTGATGGGTGTGCAGTGTGACGGGTGGACTGGGCACTGGGCGTATACGGTAAACACCGGCAGCGCCAGCGACGTCAAACCGCATTGGGTGAGCAAAAGCGGGACCACCTGCAATCCGCGACATTGGACGATCAACAAATGGCACCATGTGCAGGCGACTTTCTCGAGAGATAGCTACGGTTACGTTACGTATCATTCCGTCTGGTTGGATGGAGTTCAGACCTCGCTCAATGCGAGGGTTTTCGGCGCAGCCGCCCTAGGATGGGGGGACGTTATCAACACGCAGTTCCAGGTTGACGGATATGGGTCAAGTGGAAGCGTGACAGCTTACGTCGACGGACTGAAAGTCTCAACCTGGTAGATCCACCACGGTTCTGCCGCACGATCCCTTTATAGGTCCCCGAGGCCGACATACAGAGTTGGTCTCGGGGATTTTCTATTTTCAGGTAACGACCTTCTTCTGAGACTGCTGTGTGCTTCGCGATTTGCCCCATTGGAGTATTGTTCTGGATAGAGATTGAGAATGAAAGCGGCAGAACTCATCGCACCCCGAACATTCCGGCAAACGGAGATGCCCATCGAAGACCCCGGACCAGGTGAAGTACAGGTCCAAGTCGAGGCCGTTGGTGTCTGCGGATCCGACCTGCACGCCTATTCAGAGGGGGCTGTCGGTAGTACTCCCAACATGTACCCGATGGTGCTAGGGCATGAACCCGCCGGAGCGATCGCAAAGATGGGTCCAGGAGTGACCGGACTCGTTGTCGGCGATCGGGGAGCACTTGAGCCCGCCCTCTATTGTTACCACTGCGAATTCTGTTTGACTGGGCACCACAACGTTTGCGCAAACATTCGTTTTCTGAGCAACCCACGCCACCCGGGTTTTTTCCGCGAGCGTGTGAATCTGCCCGCGTCCAACTTCATTCCGATCCCACACGATATGTCGTTTGATATGGCTACACTCGCTGAGCCTCTCGCGATCGCTTTGCATTCCCTTGCCCTCGCTTCGATTCGAGCAGAGGAGCATGTGGCCGTTATCGGCGCCGGACCGATCGGGCTGTTAACGGTCGCGGCGCTCCGCGCATCCAACGCGGGCAGGATCTGGGTGATCGAGCCATTGAAACACCGCCGCGAATTGGCATTGAGGAGTGGCGCTCATGTGGCTATTGAGCCGGAATCGGCAGTTCAGCAGGTCCTCAAGGATACCAAAGGCCGAGGCGTCGATTGTGCAATCGACTGCGCAGCCGGCGAGGGCACTACAGACCAAGCAGTGCATATGACGCGCAACGCAGGGCGCATCGCTCTGACCGGCATCCATTCGACGCCGTTCGTATCACTGGCC
>Ga0105248_10002509_pt1 | contig 20432 bp, 12 predicted proteins | sample KBSS34metaG_FD_81524 | JGI IMG/M metagenome (GOLD analysis project Ga0105248, IMG submission 81524) | Switchgrass rhizosphere microbial communities from Kellogg Biological Station, Michigan, USA - KBS S3-4 metaG | ecosystem: Host-associated > Plants > Roots > Rhizosphere > Soil | place...
CCGCCGCGATCGGAGGCGCCAGATAGCGACATCGCAGCCGGCCACGGCGGAGCGACGATCGGTCGCGGTCCTCGCGCTGCTGGGCGCCGGCGCCGCCGTCTTCTGGTTCCTGCCGCTCGGCGTCGATCCGCGGGCGCAGCACGCGCTCGCCATCGGCCTGTTCATGATCGCGGCGTGGATGGGCCAGGTTCTCGACCACGGCGTGACCGGGATCATCGGCTGTTTCCTGTTCTGGATGCTCGGCGTCGCGAAATTCGAGACCGCCTTTTCAGGATTCGCCGATACCTCGGCGTGGTTTCTGTTCGGCGCGGTCTGCTTCGGCCTGATGGTGGGAAAATCGGGACTGGCGCGCCGCCTCGCCTTTCTCGTCATGCGGGCGGTCGGACCGAGCTACCCGCGTCTGTTGATGGGTCTCATCATCTCGAATTTCCTGCTGACGGTCATCGTGCCGTCCGGCATCGCCCGCGTCGTCATCATGGCCGCAATCGCGATGGGTCTGGTCGACGCGTTCGGTCTGGGCAAGGGCAGCAATGTCGGCCGCGGGATGTTCATCATCCTGGTGTATCAGGCGACGATCTTCGACAAGATGGTGATTGCCGGCGCGGCGTCCATCACGGCGCGCGGGGCGATCGAACGCTTCGGTGGCGTCAGCGTTCTCTGGAGCCAGTGGGCGCTGGCATACCTGCCCTGCGATATTCTCGTGATGCTGATTGCGTGGCGATTGGCGCTCTGGCTGTACCCGCCGGAAATCGCAGCCTTGCCCGGCGGCGCCGCGTACCTCCATCAGGAATTGCGCACGATGGGCCGGTGGTCACCGGCCGAAGCCCGGGCGGCGATGCTGATGACGATGGCCGTCGGACTGTGGGTCACCGATTTTCTGCATCACATTCCAGCACCGATGATCGGGCTCGGGATCGGCCTGGTGGCGGTCCTGCCGCGGATTGGTGTCCTGGACACCGCGGACATTCGCGCCATCAATTACCTGCCGATTTTCTTCGTGGCCGCGGCCGTCAGCCTCGGCAACGTACTCGCGCAGACCAGGGCGCTCGACCTGGTGACCACGATCCTGTTCGACTGGATTCAACCGTTCATCGGCACCGGCTGGCTGTCGACCACCGTGCTGTACTGGTCCGCCTTCCTCTATCACATCGTCATCGGCAACGAAATCGCGATGCTCTCGACGTCGATCCCACCGCTGATGCAGTACGCGCGGCAGCACGATCTCAATCCGCTGACACTTGGCATGATCTGGACCTTCAGTGCCGGCCCGAAGCTGTTCATGTACGAAACGGCGGTGCTCGTGGTCGGCCACTCGTACGGGTATTTCGACCACAAGGACCTGTTGAAGGTGGGAGCCGCGTTGTCGCTGGCGACCTATTTCATTCTGCTGCTGCTCGTGCCGCTGTACTGGCCGCTCATCGGGCTCGCTCGGTGACATCAAGAGAACAATCCCTGAAGAACGTGTGAAGAAATCTGAACACAATGAGGACGAAGGTCGCGAAGATCACACAGAAGACTCGCCTTCTGTAGAGAACTCGTTTGTTGCCTTTGTGGCCTGGGTATTCTTTGTGCTTCGCGCAGGAGGCCCATGAAGATTCGTTTGCTCGTCGCACTCGTCGTCGCGACCGCGGGCTGTTCTGCTGGCAACGGGGACACCGGCGCGCCCGCGGTAGCTCATGCCCCGGCCGCCTTGATCACGATCACCTCCAGGTCGCCACAGGCGGTCGAACGCTATCGAAAGGGCGAGGAACTGTTCTTCAATGCGCGAATCCCTGAAGCCGCAGCTGAATTCAGCGAAGCGCTCACGCTCGATCCGGATTTCGCGCTCGCGCACATGATGCACGGGCAGTCCATACCTGGATCCGAAGGCGTGGCGGAGGTGGAGAGCGCCGCGGCTGCTTCGGCGAGTCTCCCCGAACCCGAGCGGCTGCTCATCGCGGGTGCCCTCGCCGATCGGCGCGGCGAAACAGTGAAGGGACGCGAGACGGCCGTGCGGCTGACGCAGGTGGCGCCCGGCGACTGGCGCTCGCACAACATGCTCGGCCTCTTCCTTTTTGGTGAACGCAAATTCGCCGATGCCGTTCAGGCGCTGCGCAAGGCCACCGAGTTGAATCGGCAAGCCGGCAGCGCCCACAACGCGCTGGGGTACGCGGCGCTGCGACAGGGCGACACGAGCGGCGCCATTGCGGCGTTTGCCGAATACGCGCGCGTGATGCCGCAAGAGCCGAACGCGCAGGACTCGCTCGGCGAGGCGTTGATGGCCGCCGGCCGGTTCGACGAGGCCGAAGCGGCGTTTCGCAAGGCCGAGCAGCTGTCGCCGCAGTTCTGGAGCGCCGAGCAGGGCATCGCCTATGCGAGGTTCTTCGCCGGAGATGTGGCGGGGGCGCGCGCGGCCCTCATGAAGGCTCGCGAGATTGCGCCGCGGCCGGTCGACAAGGTTGACCTCGACGATGTCCTCGCTGCCCTCGCGGCAGCGCAAGGCAACATGGCTGAAGCGCTGAGAGTGCTGGCCGCGTCGGAACAAACCGCCGATGCGCTCCCTTCAGTCGCCTTTGTTTCACTGCGGCGCGCGATGGTGCTGGTCGACATGAAACGCTATCGCGAGTCGCTGCCCCTGATTGCCGCGGCTACCGAGCGAGCCGACGGCGGCCAGCTTCCGGAGAACGTGTCGCGCGAGCTGCGCCGGCAAGCGCTGTGCGCGCGCGTCGCCGCGGAAGCCGGGCTGGCCGACGCCGCGTCCGCGCAACGGACCGCGGCCGCGCTGACCGAAGCCGCGAAGGCGCGGGCCGACGATCTCAACGCGCAGTCCTCGATGCAGTACGGCCAGGGCATGCTGGCCATGGTGAACGGCGACGCCGCATCGGCGCGCGCGCACTTCGAACAGTGTCTGAAGGACGACTATTACTGCAGGCTGCAGATGGTGGCGGCAGCCGACAAGGCGGGCGACAAGGCAGGCGCGGAGGCGGCTCGTGCCGAGCTCCTCAAATTGTTCGTCCGTGATCCGGTCCATGTGCTGGTGCGGTCCCGCCTGACGCGACCGGCGCGGTAAGCGGTGGCCAGCGCTCCCGGGAATTTCTGTCTGCGGGTCTCTGCGGCCTCTGCGCTAGCGTGATTTCTCATCTCCCCCTTTGTTCAGCCATGGCGTGATCACGGCAAACCTGAAGGTTTGCGCGACTGCTGCCGCCTCACTCCCCGATGACCGGTGCTTCACAAACCCAACCATGGCCGGACCGCCGCGGGTTCGCGGTCGAGCGCTGTTCATGGTCGCGGCCTCGTGCGTTGTCTTATTAGGCGAACCGGCGATCACGCCGGTCGTCATCGAGGAGACTTTTCATGTATCAGGAAACGCTCGCGACTCTCAACACCAACACGCACATTGCTCCGAGTCGGCCGACCGGCGGCGTCACCGCTGGCGTGCAGCGCCTCGAGCTGACGCTCAAGAAGATCAGCGATCAGAGCGACGGCAGCATACAGAGCGTTCCGCTCAGCTCGGCGTGCACGAGCGGCTGCTTCTCGTCAGTGAGCTCGATCTCGGTCAAGACCCAGGGCGACGGCCTCAACTGCGTCGACGAGGCGCAGATCGAGCAGGTCATCCGCCTGCACGACAAGGCCCTCTCCGCCATGGGGCAGGACGGCGTCGTGTGGTCGGCCATCGCAAAGGGGATCGAGCTCGGTCTCAACAAGTAGGACACGGACCGACGGGGGCCTCCTCGCTGCCAGGGGGAGAGGGACCAACCCGCTGATGCCTTGGGAGGCCCTCGTCGACACAGCTGACGGAGTGCACGCGAAATGGCGGCGAGCTCGATTCTGAACGATCTGATGCCGATCGTGGACGACCGATGTGGACTCGTCGGCCGGCTGTTCCGGTTTCGATTCCCGCCGGGATTCGAGCGTCAGATGCACGGCTTCACCGCGATGCTCGGTCGTCCGGGCGCTCTTCACGCCGGCGTCTCCGGCATCGGACGCGAGCTCGGCACCTTCACGGGATCCGGCACCGCCGTGGACGAGACCACCGCGAGGATCCGCGCGTTGTGCGAGGCTCTCGAGCGCTACTGCGGCGTCATGTATGCGTCAACCGGCATCCTGCGGGCGACGTGGCGATCGCTCGGCGATCGCGCGCTGGATTCCCGCCGGCTGCCGCAGTGTTCGCCGCGCGAACGCCGTCGCGGCGCCGCCCGCTTCACCTTGCGTGCGCCCGATCCGGACCGCGAGGAGCTGTGGATTCGCGGCCACTCGCTCACGCACCAGCGCCCGCTGTGGGTGCCGCTGACGACCACGTACATGGGACTGCCGCTGCCGATCGCCGATCACCTGCTGTTCCCGCTCTCGACCGGCCTGGCCGCCGGCACCACCTTCCGACAGGCCGTCCTGTCCGGTCTCTGCGAGGTGATCGAGCGCGACAGCCTGGCGTTGTTCTGGCTGCATCAGCTCCGCGTACCGCGCATCGAGGTGGAGCAGCCGCGCTGCAACTCTCTGCGCGCGCTGCTGCACGCCGGCGCCGCCGCAGGCACGGAGACAATGCTGCTCGATCTCACCACCGACGTCGGGGTCCCCGTGGTCGGCGCGATCCAGACCTGCCGGCGGCGCGCCCCGCATGCCATCACGATGGCGGCGTGCCGGCTGGACGGTGAAGCCGCGGCGCTCCGTGTGCTGGAGGAGGTCGGCAGCCTCCGTGTGGCGCTGACCGAGGCCTGGGATCGTCGCGTCGGCCGTGAGGCGTTCTTCACGAATGCGGACCAGGCGCCCGAGTGCTTCGGGCTGCTCTATGCGGGACCTGACGGCCCCGCGCGTTTCGAGTTTGCCACCGGCGGCGCTGCCGTTGCGCACGCGTTTCCGCAGTTCGACGGCGGCGACGATCCGCTGGCCGCCGTGATCGATCGTCTGGCGTCGCTCGGAATGGAGACGATTGCCGTCGACGTGACCACTCCGGAAGTACGCGACCTCGGCATCGTGGTCGTCCGCGTCATCGTCCCCGAGCTGATGCCGATCAGCTTTACGCACCACGCACGTTACCTGGCACATCCACGACTGTACGAGGCGCCGCGCACGCTCGGATATGGCATGCGCTCGGAGGAGACGATCACCGATGACCCCATCCCATTCGCCTGACCCGCGATCGCCGTCGGAGCCGAGACACGCTTTTCATGTCGTCCTCGACGGGCGTGTCGGCGAGCGATGCGCGAGGCTGCTCGCGGAGGCAGGCGTGCCGGTGACTGTCGGCACCGTGCCGGAGTCCGCGATATCGATGGTGCGCCCCGACGTGGTGACCGTGCTCGCCACGGATCGTCCGCGTCCGCAAGCGTTCCTGCGGCTCGATGCCGAGGCCTGGGCCGCTGACGCGCCGTGGACGTCCGGGACGCTGGTCGCGCACGAGTTCCGCGTGGGACCGTCCATCATTCCCGGCCGCACACCATGTTTCGAATGCTGGTCGCGCCGGGTCCGCTCGCTGGTTCCCGATATCGCGGCTCACGACGCGCTTGAAAGGCTCGCAGACTCCGACCGTCTCGAACCCTGGTTCCGCGGCGAGCTCGAGCCGCTGACCGAACAGGTCGCCGCGCTGCTTGCCGCCGAGGCGCTCGATCTGTCGATGCGAGTCGCGACGTCGACGAGAGACCGTGCGCCGGTTGGGCTCGCCTGGGAAGGGGACGCCATCTCCGGCGCGTTGCGAACCCGCCGCTTCTCGCGTATCGCCGCCTGTTCCCGCTGCTCGGTGCCCGCTCAGCCTGGATCTTCCCTGGCCGACTACTTCGGCCAATACCCGCTGTTGTCGCGCTCCAGGCTGGCGCTGAGTGAACACCAGCCATGAGCGCGAATACATTCGAAGCACGGGACCTGAACCGCGTCGCAGCGCAGCACTTCGAGCTGCGTGGGCCGGTTCGCCCTCGCTTCGTGAGCGATCTCCTGTGCGTGCCGATGGGCGCCGACGGCGTCTACGTGGTCGGGGGCGAGCCGCAGGTGCTTCAAGGCCGCAGCGTGCGCTGGCTGATGCACGAGCTCGTGCCACTGCTCGATGGCACGCGCACGGTGGCCGATCTCGAGACGGCATTTCCGCGCCTGGATCCGGCCGATGTTCGCGACGCGTTGCTGCTGTTGCACATGCACGGGATGGTGGAAGAGGCGGACGGCGATCTCGGCGGCCAACGAGACGACGCCCCACCTCCGTCCGAGATCTTCTTCAGCCGGTACCTGCGTCGGACCGGACGCCGCCGCAGTGCGCGCGACGCGCAGGCGGCGCTCGAAGCCGCGCGCGTCATCATCGTCGGCGACGACGGGCTGGCGGCAACTCTGGCTGCTTCGCTTGGCGGGCTGCGACTCGGCGCCGTCCAGGTCGCAGCGACGCCGGATCGCGCCACGCGGGACACCGTTGACCTCGTGGTCGCATTCGGGAGCGATGCGGCACTGGCGCGCGCGTCGCGCAGCTGCCTTGCGGCGCGCGTGCCGCTTCTCGCGGTCAATCCCGATACGTGGACGATCGGACCGCTGACTGTTCCTCGTGCGTCGCCGTGTTGGGTGTGCGCGTCTTTGCAGTTGGACCGGGGCGAGCCGGCGGGTGACATCGCCTACGCTCCGCTTCGTGACCTCTGGCGCCGTGCGCTGGTGAGCCGGGTCGCGCAGCACGTCGTATCCTTCGCCACCGGCGTCGTGCCGGTGCTTCCACTCGAGCACATCGAGGTCTGGCGACCGCTCGAACGCGGCACGGCACTGCACCAGTTCGTCACCAGGCTCCCGAGCTGCCCGGCATGCGGAACCGCCGCGACTCCGCGCACGATGACCCTTCCGTCGGGTCATGCCGAAAGCCGGGCGCGGCTGTTTCACCACGCCACGATGCTGCAGCCATGGCATCTCGAGCAGCCGTCGGGCATGCAGCAGCACCTCACGCCGCACGTGCTGCGCCTGCAGAACGAGATCCTGGCCGCCTCCCCGGCGCTGGCTCCTGGCGGCGACTCGCCGCGAGTGCCTGCAATCGGGGCGGGTAACGCGGCCCTTGCCCGTCGGGCCGGCGCCGTGCTCTCGGCCGCGGCGTGTACGACACCGGTCACGACATTCGATGAACGCGTGCTCGGCGAGCTCCTGTTCTACAGCTTCGGCGGCCGCATCCAGGGAAGCCATGGCGCCGCGACAGTGAATCTGCATACGGCGTCGGCTGGAAATCTGGCGTCCGCGGAAGCCTTCGTGGCCTGCCTGCGCGTACCGGGCGTCCCTCCCGGCATCTACCGCTACGTGCTCGCGACCAACGAGCTCGAAGCGGTTGGATCGGCATCGGCGGCTGCCGCACTCGCCGACGCGTTTTGTACCAACAGGGGTGCCGATGAAACGGCGCCGCCAGAGGCCGTGCTGGCCATCGTGAGCTCGATTGCCCGCGTCTGCTCGAAGTATTTCGGGCGCGGTTATACCTACGCGCTGCTCGACGCCGGTGTCATGGCGCACCGCGTCGCGCTGGTCGCGGCGGAGCTTGGATGGTCCGCGATGTCCGCGTGGCGGTTCGACGATGCGGCCGCGGCCACGGCGCTCGACGTGGACGGTATCGACCTGTGCCCGCACTTCCTGATTGGCCTGGGTCGTCCGGTCAATCGAGGGGGAGTGTCGGTGCTCCGTCAGCCTGAAATCAACCACCGCGCACACCGAGCTGAACAGGCTGTCATCCCTGGTGATCTTGATGATCTTGGTGATCTCGGTGGTTCTCCCATCAGGCCGTGGATGAAACTGACCGGCGACCGGATTGTCAGGAACATCGAACAAGATCATGCCGGTTCCATGCTCGCCTCGGGGGGCGCGCCATTCCGCAGAGTCGCAGAAATGGTGCTCGCCGGACGCGTGCCCGGGTTTCGACCGGATCACGCTCCCGTTTCCACGACACCGCCATTGGGCCCTGGCGACATCGCGCGTGCCTGGCCGCTGCCGGCGGCGGACGACCTGCCATCGGTGGACCGGTCGCTCGCATCCGTCATCGTGACGAGACGCAGCGGAGGACTGAGGCCGGGACCGCTGAGCGCGAGCGAGCTCGCGACGCTGCTCGCGGCCACGACGAGCATGCCCGCCATGGTGGCCGATTCGACATTCGCCCCGGTGCCGTATCCGATCGTGTTCGACGTCGACGGCATACCGGCCGGGGCGTATCGGTACGACGGCGGTGGACACGTCCTCGCGCCGATACGCGAGGTGACACGCGAGACGGTTGCCGAGACCGCGCTGCTGCAGCGCGAGCATGGCACCGGCGCCGCCATCTTGTTCCTCGTGGTGCCGCTGTCTCGTTGGCTGACGCGGTTCGGAGACCGCGGCTACCGCGGTGCCGCCTTCAGCGCTGGATGGCTGACGGATCGTCTCTATCTCGTGGCGGAAACCCTCGGCCTCACGTACACGGCGACTGGCGGCTTCGCTCCAGGCGTCGTCGATGAACTGCTTGGCATCGATGGCTGCGAACAGACGGCGTTCTTCGCATTTGCCGTTGGCGGCAAGCGCCGGTCCGCGGCGGAGAAGATCGGGAGCCTCACGTGATCACGGCGACCGATGGCGGCGTCACGAGCACGGTCCGGATTGAGAACGCGGGAGCCGTCAGCGCATGGCGACTCGAGCCTTGGACCGCCATCCGTGTCGCGGGCCTGCCGGCGTCGGTGTTGTCGACGCTGCGGCTGCCGCACAGCCCGGAGCTGGCCCGCGGGCTCGACGCGGCCGAACACGATCTCGGCCGCGTCCGCTCGCACGCTGGAGCCGTCATGTTCGACCTGGTCAACGGATGCAGTGACGTCACTCGCCGCCGGGCGGCCCTCGACGTCAAGCGGCGTCTGTTCCGCGGCAAGCGTTTGAGCGCGGATGCTGCTCAAGGATTTGACGAGGGATTATCGGACGCCGCGAGAGTCGCCGTCGCACGGGTCGTCGCCCTCGAGCAACAGCAGGCCACGCTGAGCGAGCACTTCGAGGAGACCTTCGCGCACGAGCGCGCAGCGGTCTCCGAGTCGTTTCGCCGGGTGCTCGGCCACGATCGCCTGCTCGCGGGCATGCTGCTGTCGGGCGCCGATCATCTCGTCGCGGCGCGGAAATTGGCATCCGCACCACCAGACGTGCCGCTTACCTCAAGCCAGCAGCTTCGCGAGTCCACCATCGCCCGATACGTGTTCCGGGCGGCGACGCGAACCACGCCGTTTTCCGGATTTGCCGGCGTCGCGCTCGCCCGGCTGGACGGGACAGTGAATGGGCGAGAGTGTTTTTCCGCTCGCTCACTCTCGCCGTGTATTCGCTGGCGCAGCGTGCCACAGCTCAGCCTGCGCCACCTGCAGGCGTTTCTGGCGCGTCTCGGCGCGGCGCCGCCTTCGTCGCGCCAGTTACTACGCGTCAATCCGCTGCGCCTACCGGTCGACGACCCGGAACCGGCCGTGATCTTCCCACGGGTCGCCTGGACCGGCGCCCCTGGCTCCGGCGGAGTGCTCGAATGGATGGCGCTGCAATGGTCCGACGCGATCGCCTCGCTCCTCCGTGCGTGCGACGGCCGCACGCTGGACGACGCCGTGCGCGCCCTGGCGCCAGATGACGATGGGCAGCTGGTTCGTGACGCGTTACGACAACTCATCGAGGGGGGCCTGATCGAGTCCGCCAGTCTCGCGGCCGGCTCCCCCTCCCATCTTTGTCCCGAGGCGACGCCGGACGCGATCCGCGCCGTGGCGGACGATCTGCGCGCCAACGACCAGGCGCAGGAGGCGGACGCGATCCGCGGCGTGGCCGAGGCGCTCGAGGCGTATTCGACGGCCGGCATCGACGACCGATACGCGTGGGTCCGCCGAATCAGTTCGGTCGTGGCGCCGGAGAGCACTGAAGCGCGGCCGCCCGTGCTCGAGGATGTCGTGCTCGACGGCATCACGGCGACCGCGCTGCCGATCGCGCCGGACGTCCTGCTGGCGCAGCTCGAACCGGTGCTGCGTCTGGTCCGCGCCAGTGCGTGCCATGCGGCACACCGCCTGATGTGCGCGGCCTTCGTGCAACGGTTCGGCCGCGACGGGGTGTGCCGGGACGTCGGCGCCTTCATCACGGCGCTCCTTCGCGACGCCGAATTCCTGTCGCGGATCCGCGGATCCTCCGAGCCCATTCATTGGCTGACATCCGAGCTGGGCCGCTTCGTCGCCGCGGCAGCAGAAGCCGATTGCCTGCGAATCGAACCGAGCTTGTTCGATGCGTTGGCCGTGCCTGACGGTCCGTTCGCCACGGCGTTGTTCCTGCAGTGTGCGCGAACGACGCAGGGCAGCCAGGCTGACGTGCGCGTCATTGTCAACGGCGCGCAGGCCGGGCGCGGCAAGTACGTGTCGCGCTATCTCGGCTCCGGCGGTCCGGCGGCCGCGGCCGCGTACGACGCGATTCGTGACCGGCTCGCGCCGCGCGAGGGACCGCTGCCGGTTGAAATCGCGCCGACGCTGGGACTCAATTTCCAGATTCATCCGTCACTTACGCAATGGCGTCTCGAAAGCCCCTGGGAGCCGTCCCGTTCGACGAGGGATGTGCTTCGCGTGGCGGATCTGACCCTGAGATTCGACGGCGAGGTGAGCGAGCTCCGGACCCGCTCGTGCCAGCTCGATCGAGACATCGATCTGGTGCACCTGGGATTCCTGCGAGACAGCGCGCTGCCCGATCCGCATTTCCTCCTGCGCGCGCTGTCGCCGCGCCTGTGCGAGGACACGGTGGCCGAACGGGCCGACCTCTACAACGTGCTCGATCGGCTGGCCCTCGCGCGCAATCTGCCGCTCCTGCCGCACCGGCCGCGCCTCGAGGTCGGCATGGTCGTGCTCGAGCGGGAGCGGTGGGCTGTTCCGGCTGCCGTGGTGCCATGCCGCGACGAGAAACAGTCTTATTCCGACTATTTCAGATCCGTCTCCCGCTTCCGGCGCGCGCACGATCTGCCGGCGCGCGGATTCGTCCGCTACGTCCGGCGCGAGGCCACGGGTTTCGGCCTCGCCGAAACGCGGATGTACGTCGACTGGGAGAGTCCGCTGACGCTCTCTGGCCTCACGCGGTTCGTGCGGGCGAATCGCGCAAAGGCCGACGGAGAGACAGACGGCTACATCGTCATGACCGAGCTGCTGCCCGACCCCGAGTCGTCGTGGCTGCGGATCGACGACGAGCCTCACGCCGCCGAGCTCGTGGTGGAACTCGAGACCCGGAGGCAGCGGTCGTGACCTGGGTCTACCGCCAGCTGTTTCACGATCCGCAACCCGACGGATCCGGCACGGATGCGCTGCTGACGCGTCTGGTGGCGCCGGCGGTTGAGGATCTGACCGGATGCGGCGCCATCGATCGATTTTTCTTCCTGCGGTATGCGGAGGACGGCCCCCACGTTCGTCTGCGCCTGCGCGTCTCCGAGGGTGCCGATCCGGCGGCCGTTGCCTCGAAGCTCGACGCGCTGGCAGGTCAGTGTCCGCTGGTGACACGCGTCGTCCACGCGCAATACGAGCCCGAGCTGCAGAAGCACGGCGGGCCGATCGGCCAGGAGATCGCGGAGCGCCAGTTCCATGCGTCCAGCCGATTGGTACTCAGTTGCATCGGCAGGACCGTTTCGCACCCGCGGTGCCGGTGGATCGTGGCGGCCTGGGCGCTCGAGCGAACGCTTGGCTGCGCCGGCATCGAAGGCCGGGAGCGGCGGTCGTTTCTGCAGGCGTATGCGGAGCACTGGCGCACCATCGCGCGGGCGATGATGGGCGTCGATCGTTCCGCGTCAGCCCCGGACGAGCAGGCGATCGGGACCGTGCGCGCGCTCTCCGACGACCAGGGGTGCGTGAACGCGCTCGTGCAAGATACGGCCGGATTCGTGACCGGCCTCGAGCGGGACATCGACCAGCTCGTGGCTGCCGACCGTGCCGCGATGCTGTACGCACCGCTGACTGCTGTCATCGCGAATCTGCTGCACACGAGTCACAACCGGCTCGGCCTTTCGATCATCGATGAGGCGTGGTTGGCTGATCTCCTCGCGGCGGCAGACCCCGCTCGTCCGGTACGACGCGCAGCGGCATCGGGAGTTCAGCCGCACGCCGCCGTGCCAGGGCTCGTCGAGCGGACGCTGCGGCGCTCGACGGAGATCGCGCTCGTGGAGGGCGCCGATCCAGTGGTGCTCAACGCCTTGATGGAAGCGGGCGCGGCCGCGGGCCTGCAAACGATCCATGCGATTCCCGGAGACATCGCCGAGCCGTTCGCTCCGTTGCAGGCGCTGGCCGACGCTCACCCGGCCGGGATTCGGCTTCGTCTCGCCCTTCGGGACATTGAACGTGCCCACGATGACCGGCATTGCTGTCTGCCGCCTGACGCGTCGGCGGTCGGCGACGCGTTGAGGACTTTCCTCGTCCGTGAAACCACCGAGCCAACGCTGTTGCTGCTCGCCCTGGGCGCCGCCGCTGCCGACACGCTGCACGCCGTGCTGTTCCTGGCGCGGTCGATCGAGGATGTGCCGCTGGCGCTGGTACTGCTGGCGGACAACCCGCCGGGTGCGAGTTGGCAGTCGCTCGTCAGGGCGTTGGCTGACGGTCCCGGGTTCTTTCGCATCCACACCGATGCTGGGATGTCCGAGCCGGTGCCAGACGCGGCGGTCCCATCGCCGTCGGTCGAGCGCGGGACCCATTTCGTCCGGGCGGGTGCGGTCAGCGAAGGCGCGTCGATCCTGAGCGAGGCGCTCGTGAGCGAACCGCTGGCGCCGGCGGCGCGGGCAAAGGCGCTCATCGTCCTCGCACAGGCCACGCTGCGCGCGTCGCGCCCCGCGCTGGCGAGGCAGGCGCTCGATGCGGCTGCCGTCCTGGGGATCCCTTCTGACGGCGCGGCGTTCGCTCGGCGGCTGCGTCTTGCCGCACTCCACAGCCTCGGCGATTTTGCCGGCCTCGACGCGCTTCATGGGGGCGTCACGGCCGATGCCGCGCGGGCCAGGCAATCGCCAATCGAGCAGTCGTGGGCCCTGCTGGATGCCGCGCTCGTCTCTGCGACCCCCGAACGGCAGGCCGAGCATGAAGCGTATCTCGACGCGCTGATCGCGCATCCCGGCGCAGAGGATCAGTGCCTGCTGGCGGCGCACGCCTGGCGTGCCGCCGCCCACGTCAGCCGCGCGGAGTTCGATCGCGCGTTCTCGCACCAGCAGCAGGCCGTCGCGTACGCGGAGCGCGTCGGCGACTTCAGCCGCGCGCTCTTCCTGCGGGCCCGGCTGGCCGCCAGTGCAGCGGCTGAGGGATACCTTGACGAAGCCGAGGAGCTGTTCGGTGTCACGGCGGAAGCGGCGGCGTGGGCTGGTGTCCGGGATCTGTCAGCCCTTGGCGCGCAGCACGCCATCACTCTCGGACTGGCGCGCGGTGACCACGGCGCCGCCGCGAAGTGGCTGCTCGATCCGCAACCGATCCGGCGGGCAACGTGGCAGTGCCGCTACGGACGCCTGGCGTCGCTCTACCTGCATGCGAAAGTGCTCTTGGCAGCCGGGCAGCTGCAGGCGGCACGCTCCTTCAGCCAACAGCTTCGATCGCACCTCGCCACGCTGCAGGATGCCCGGCCCGAGAACGCCGACCTTCTCGAGATCATGATGGAGCGCCTGGACATGGACGTGGCGCTCGCCAGCGGCGATACCGCCGCGCACGAGGCCGGCGGGCAACGAGCCGCGGAGCTCGAGCTGCGCCTTCAGCCTTTCGAACGACGACTGGCCGCGGCGTTGACCGGTAACCACCGAGCACACCGAGCACATCGAGCTAAAGAGGTGGTTCTTCTCGGTGGTCTCGGTGATCTCGGTGGTTCTCCCTCCGGACCGGGGTGAAGCTGACCAACTGCCCGATTGATTGCTGCGTTGACCGGCGTGCCCGTTGGCGACGCCGGCAGACACACGGGGACGAAACATGGATAGACATGAACTTGCGGCGATGCCGGGCCTGGATGGATCGAGCAGGAAACGCTACTGGCGCGGGACGCACCGTACCTCGTCGCCGGAAGAGACGTTCGAGCGGGTCCGACCGTTCATGCCGGCGATGGGCATCACGCGGGTAGCCAATGTCACCGGGCTCGATTCGATTGGGATACCGGTGGTCGTGGTCTGCCGTCCGAACTCGCGATCGCTGTCCGTGAGCCAGGGTAAGGGATTGACCCTGGCGGCCGCCAAGGTCTCCGGCCTGATGGAATCGGTCGAAGCGTACCATGCCGAAAACATCGTTCGGCCGCTGCTCCTCGGGTCCGCCTCGGAGTTGAGATCGACTCATCGGCTCGCCGACATCTACGCGCTGCCGCGAACGTCCCGCGTACCGCTCGACGACGAAACGACGCTGCTCTGGGCCGAGGGCTACGACCTCGCGCAGGGCGAGACCATCTGGGTGCCGTTCGAGCTCGTGCACGTAAACGGAACCTCGGCCGGACGGGTTGCGCCCGGGCTCTTCTGCTGTTCGACCAACGGCCTCGCGTCGGGCAACACATTGCTCGAGGCGATCAGCTCCGCCATCTGTGAAGTGGTCGAGCGCGACTGCACGGCGTTGTCCGGTCCGCGACCGGAAGACGAGCGCGCCGCCCATCGCATCGATCTCGACACCGTCGACGATCCAGGCTGCCGTGAGGCGCTCGACAAGTTTGCCGCGGCCGACATCGCGGTGGGCGTCTGGGAGACCACGACGGATGTGGGCATCCCGTCTTTCGACTGCCTCATCGCCGAGCGCACCGGCGATGCGCTGCGCGCGCTCCATGCATCCGGAGGCCAGGGCTGTCATCCCTCGCGCGCCGTGGCGCTCCTGCGCGCCCTGACCGAGGCGGCGCAGACGCGCCTGACGGTGATCTCCGGCGCACGCGACGATCTCCTGCGGACGGAATACGACCGGCACCGCAGTCCCGATCAGGTGCAGAAGCTGCGCAACCTGGCGCTCGCCGCCGGCACGCGTCCCTTCGCGGCCGGGCCGTCGTTCGACAGCGAGACCTTCGAGGACGATGTCTGGTGGATGATTGAACGTCTCCGAAGCAGGGGACTCGACCGTGTGATCGTGTTCGACCTGACAAAACCCGAGTTCGGGATCGCTGTGGTGAAGGTCGTGGTTCCCGGTCTCGAAGGCATCCATTCGTTCCCGAACTACATCCCCGGCGCGCGCGCCCGCCGCGCCGTGCAGGTGCCGTCATGAGCATCATCGTTTTCACCGGGCCGACGCTGTCGGCTGCCGCCGCGCGCGAGGAACTCGACGCCATCTACATGCCGCCGGTTTCGCAAGGTGACGTCTACCGCGCCTGCGCAAAACGTCCGGAGGCGATCGCGATCATCGACGGCTATTTCGAGCGCGTGCCCGCGGTCTGGCACAAGGAGATCCTCTGGGCGATCAGCCAGGGCATCCATGTCTTCGGCGGCTCGAGCATGGGAGCGCTGCGCGCCGCCGAACTGCACGCCTTCGGCATGGTCGGGATCGGCAGGATATTCGAGGCCTTCCGCGACGGCGTGCTCGAGGACGACGATGAGGTGGCGGTCGCGCATTGCAACGCCGAGATGGGATTCCGGGCGACCTCCGAAGCGATGGTCAACATCCGGCAGACGCTCGCCGCCGCCGTTGCGGCCGGCATCGTGCGCGAGTCCACACGCGACGCCCTGGTGGACATTGCCAAACGGCTGTTCTACCCCGAGCGGGTGTATCCGGCCATCCTGCACGCCGCGCTCGACGCGCGGCTGCCGGCGGATGAAGTGGCGGCGCTACGCGGCTTTCTGCCGCGGGGCCGCATCAACCAGAAGCGCGACGACGCACTGTTGTTGCTACGGACGCTGCGCGCCCGCGCCGAGAGCGGTTTCGGCACCCAGGCGGTGAACTTCAGGTTCGAGGCGACCGAGTTCTGGTGCCGGGCGCAACGCGCGGCGGGTGAGTTCGGTTCGACCGGCCGGAACGATGCCGCCTTCGACGCCATGGCGCTCGACGGCGTCGTCGAGGAGCTCAGGCTCAACCCGGAATCGTATCGCCGTGCACGATCCGGCGCCATGCTGCGGCACCTCGAGCTGCAGGAAGCGGAACGGCGCGGCCTGACGGTGGACGCGGACACGCTCGAGCGGACGTGTGACGACTTCCGCCGGGAGCGAGGCCTCTATCAACCCGACGAGGTCAAGGCGTGGATGCGAGCCTTCAATCTGGACTGGAGCGCATTCACGCGCCTCCTGCGGGAGGAAGCGCTCTGCGCCTGGAGCCGGAAGGCGATCGAGGAGGTCGCGGAGGGCTGCCTGCGCGATCACCTCACCGTGTCCGGCGAGTACGCGATGCTCGCCGCCCGCGCGCAAGCGAAGCAGCGCGCCCTGGAGCGGACCGGCGAGACGAATCCGACGCTCGGCGCCGCGGCCATCGCCGAGGCCGAGCTCGTGCGCTGGTACTTCGAGCGCTGCGCCGGCATCGCGGTGCCTGTCGACGTCGCCGGCCAGCTGCGCGCCGCCGGGTTCAGCGACCTCGACGATTTCAAACGCGTCGTGTGGCGCGAGTATTTGTATCGTGGTCTCGAGAGCGCCTCCCCGGAGGGCGATCCGGCGACCGCGGTCTTGTCGATGAGCGGCAGCTAGCGGCGCGTAAGTATCATCCATCGAGTATTAGCCACGAACGCACGGAGGCACGAATGTCCCGAAGGCAAGGATTTTCGGGCGTCACTTGGGACTCGTGAACCGTCGGAACAGCAGGGGAACGAGCTGCGATCCGAGGCCGCTCGCCACGTACACCGCCCTGCGGTTGGACGTGAGCCTTGCGACCCAATCGAATGCGCCGCCGTCGATGAGCGGTATCTCGTGGCCGTCGCTCGAACGCGCCGCGATCTGGAAGCGCAAACCGTGGTTGTAATACGGGTGCTCGAGGAGGTCTCGCGCGACCGGCCCGCCGAGCATCGCGGCGACCCGGTCGCCGAGCGCGGCGCGTTCCGGCGTGGCCAGCACGGTAATGCGGCGATCGGGAAACGCGAAGCCGTGCTGCTCGAGCCGATCGAGCGCCCGAGTCATGATCGTCATCTGCTCGGCGACGGCCTCCACGAGAAAGGCATGGTTCTGTCTCTCGAGTCCTGCCGAGGCGAGGCAGAAGATACGGAAGTTCGCCGTGAATCCGCGCTGCTTCGGAATCTCCTGCGCACGGACGCAGCGATGAGCGGTCGCGAGACGCACCACGCTGGCCGGGTCGCGGCGGAGGCGGCTCGCACACTCGAGGGCCAGCACGTTGGTCGGATCGGACACCACTTCAGTACCGCGCAGGGCCGACAGCACCTTGTTCTGGCTGGCGCGGCCCATGATGGAGCACACGCCCAGAGGGGCGACCGGTGACAGTTCGAGCGCTTCGAACGCGGCAGCCGCGGCAAGCAGGTGCCGATCGACTTCGAGGAGGCTCCGCTGATCGATGATCGCCGGTTGCACGAAACGGTCGCGATCCCATTGTCCGACCAGGTCAGAGAGCCGGCGTCCAGCGGCGCGCGTTTCCGCGACCTCGAGCAACAACGACCAGAGCCGCGACGCAGGTAGCCCGTTCGTGAGGACGTCGTAGGCGCCGGCGGGCAGTCCCGCCTTGATCCAGGGGCGTGCGGTTGACGTCATCGGGATGCGCTCGGAGCGGTCTCGACAATGCTCGACATATCTGCCTGTTCCAACGCGCGCGCCCGTAGACGTCGTGCCGACCGAAGAGCCGATCGGCGGCGGTCCGCGGGCCGGAGAACGTCACTCCACGACAATCGGTGCAAAGCAGTCGACCTGCGGATCCGCGCGCAGCGGCATCCAGCCGCTGAAGCTGCCATCGAGATCGGCCGCAATCAGGACAGGTGACAGCGCCGCCGCATCGAACAGCGTCGCGTCACGGCCGGCGGTCCGCAACCGCTGGGCAAGCTGCTCGCGGAACCGGGTGAACTGCGGCAGATCGAACAAGATGAAATAGACGCCGCGAATCACCCCTGGGGCACTGATGCGTTGCCGGGCCATGCAGCGTGGCTCGAACGTCGCCGACTCGAGACCCGCCTCCCGCGCGGCGTCGAGTAGCGCTTCGGGCGTCAGCACGCCTGTCATCGCGCGCTGGAACTCGCTGCGCAGCACGACGGGCATGGCTGGCGGCGGATAGTGCAGCGATTCCCCCAGGCGGGCAAACAGGTCGCGGCCGAGCGGCGGCAGCAGCTCCGCCTTTGGCGTGATCGAGAGCAACGAGCCGAGCGGGTCGGCGTCCTCCGCGAGGGTCAGGGTCCATCCCGCGAGATGCTCTCGTGGGATCGTGAAGGGCTCCGACCGCGTGCTCCGGGCCGAGCGCACGAACAGCACGGCGAGCACGCCCGCCGCCACGAGCGCGATCATCACCTTGAGCAGGGTCTTCATCGGCAGCGCTGTCAGGACGTCGCGGGCATGATCGCCAAGGCGGTGATCGCCATGACGGCGGATCGTAACACGCACGCAGTTGGGAGCCTTCGCGCGGGTCGATCGCAAGGGCAGGCCATGCCGTTCTACTTCGCCGATCGGGTCCCATCGCGATTCGCGAAGATGGAGGAATGGCCACCGAGATCACCGAGATCACCGAGGGAAATCCTGATGTTTGCCTCGGTGCACTCGGTGTGCTCGGTGGTAAACGTCACGATGATGACCAGGCTTCGCTTGACAGAGGGAGAGGCCAGGTTGATCATCGGGTCCGCACGTCGCGTCAGACCTCCGCCCGAGGTCTTCTCACCAATCCCCGAAGGAGACAGATACGCCATGCCACATCTGCTGCGAACGCCGAGGAAACCATCGAATCGCGGCCTTCGGGCCGCCGTCGTTCTGCTGATTGCCATCGCGAGCGCGCTGCTCCTGACGGGCGGTCGACCGCTGGCGCAGGCCACGTCGCGGCCAGCCTCGATTCACCTCAATCCGGTTGTGGCGAAGCTCGCCGAAGGCAAACCGTTCTTTGGCCTGTCGACCAGCGACCTGTCTCTGGCGAACGCGCGCGTCATGGCACGCGCGCCGGTCGACTTCGTGTACGTCGACATGGAGCACAACCCTCTCAATTTCGAATCGCTGCATAACTTTCTGGTCGGGATGACCGACAAGGCGATGGTGCTCAAGAAAGGCAATCTGCAGCCTGACGTCGCCCTGTTCGCGCGATTTCCCCAGGAAGCGGATGAATCCACGTGGGTCGTCAAGCAGGCGCTCGATCTCGGGCTGATGGGCGTCATCTTCAACGGGGTGGATACCAAGGAGCAGGCGCTGGTGGCGGTCCGCAGCATGCGATATCCCCAGATGAAAGGCTCGGCGCATATGGAGCCGCGCGGCGTTCGCGGCTCCGCCCCCGCGCTCGCGGCCTGGATGTGGGGTCTGAGTAGCGATGAATACGAACGCCATGCCGATCTCTGGCCGTTGAACCCTGAAGGGGATCTCATGGCCATCCTCATGATTGAATCCGTCGAAGGCATCCGGAACCTCGACCAGATCCTCACCGTTCCGGGCATCGGCGCGATATTCCTCGGCGCGGGCAGCGACCTGAGCCACTCGTTGGGGGTCCGCACCAACGATCCGGAGCTCGAGGCCGCCTTTCAGACGATCCTCAAGTCCTGCAAGGCGCACAACGTCCCCTGCGGCATCAGCCCGTCCACGGCCCCCGACATCGCCAAACGCGTAGGAGAGGGGTGGAAGATGATCCGGACGACGACGCCGGCGATTACCGCATGGCGCGCCGCGAACCCCGGCCGCTAGGGACGACGATCAACGGTGGTGGGCTTACAACGTGGTTGAGACGCCGAAGTAGAGACGGCGCGGCTGACTCGCGGCGATTGCCTGGCCAAAGTACGGCGAGGTCAGGACGCCGCTCGTCGTCGTCCGATTGACGCGGTTCCAGAGATTGTCGGCTTCAATCCAGATCTGCATCCGGTACTTCGGCGGCGTTTCTGGTGGCGCCACACCTTTCGGGACGTTCCAGCCGACGTGCGCGCCCTGATAGAACTGCGCGAATCCGCGCGATCCGTTTCGACCGATGCCGGCCGGGCGCTCGTTGAAGATGCCGTCGCCGTTGGCGTCGATGCCGGTGGTGACGGTGTACGGCGCGGCGGAGCTGAACTGCCAGTAGGTGGACGCCGCGATTCGGCGGCGCCAGAACGGCTGGGAGAAGTTGCCGCCGACACGATGATGCGCGTCGTTGCTGGCCGCCCCCCACTCCGCGTCCGGCTGCAGCGGATTGACCGCCAGGAAGAACGGTCCGTCGCTGTTGTCGTGCGCGTGCGCGAAGGTGTAGTTGACGCGCAGAAACGTGCCGCGCTTCTGGTCGTTGTACGAGACGCTCGTCGTCAACGCGGTGAGACGTGCGCGGCCCGACGATTCGACCTCGACGACATTGCCGAGGCCCGGATTGGGCCGGATGCTGTCCGTCGGCGTGTTCAGATTCTGCCCCCGGTATTGGTGCGCGTCCTGGTGCGCGACGTCGGCGTGCACCGTCAGCGGCCCGCGGGTATGGTCCACGCCGATGGACGAGCGAACGATACGAGGAAGCGTGACATCCGGCGCGAGCAGATAGCGG
>Ga0105248_10002512_pt1 | contig 20426 bp, 22 predicted proteins | sample KBSS34metaG_FD_81524 | JGI IMG/M metagenome (GOLD analysis project Ga0105248, IMG submission 81524) | Switchgrass rhizosphere microbial communities from Kellogg Biological Station, Michigan, USA - KBS S3-4 metaG | ecosystem: Host-associated > Plants > Roots > Rhizosphere > Soil | place...
ACTGTCTGGACATGCACAGCAAGGATGCGCGCGCGAACGGCGAGACCGAACAGCGGCTCTACGGCCTCGACGCGTGGCGCGACACGCCATACTATTCGGCGCGCGAGCGCGCCGCGCTGGAGTGGACCGAAGCGCTCACGCTCGTCTCCGAGAACCACGTCCCAGACGAGGTGTACGAGCGCGTGCGGGAGCAGTTCTCGGAGGACGAGCTGGTGCACCTGAGCCTGGCCATCGTATCGATCAACGGCTGGAACCGGCTCAACGTCGCTGCGCGCACGGTGCCCGGCGACTACGTGGCCGGCAGCGTCGCGAAGCTGCACGCGGCGAGCTAGTCGCGCACCCCACTGCGAACGACGAAAGACTCACTCGTCGTTGAGCCTGTCCGAAGATGCTTCGTTCGGCGCGACCGCTCGTTCCGGACCTGCCGGTCGAGTGGCGCGCTGTTTGTGTGCCTTGCGCCGCTTGGGTTTTGCGGCCTTCGTGTCCCCGCCGCTGGCCGGCGACTTGACGGCGCGCACGCCGGGAAGCGGCCGCCGGCTCCGCGCATCCCCGCGTTCCCGATCCCGAACGAACGCCTTGATGATTTTCAGCGCGGCGCGCGCCTCGCGCTCGGTCCGCCGGCCTTTGAAGTAGGCCGCGAGCTCGCGGTTGGCACGAACGACCTCCTGATCGCGCATCGCCCATTCACTGGCTGTCTCGGAAGGCGCTCGTGACCGGCGGCGGGCTGCGGCCATATCCATCACCTCAGAATACTGTTTACATGATTTTCAAGCGTGAGTCATCAAGCTCTGCGCGGGCGACTACTCAGGGATCACGCCGCACGCTAGACTGGGGACGCATGCTGCTGCGACATGAAGGGTTCCGGCGTCTGTGCCGGGCGCGCGACCTGCTGCGGGAACGGCGCGAGCCGTCGCCGTCAATCGCGGACCTCGCGCGCGAGGTGCAGATCTCTCCGTTTCATTTCATCCGGCAATTCGAAGCCGTCTTCGGCGTCACCCCTCACCAGTTTCGGATCCAGACGCGTCTGGACGCCGCCAGGCACCTGCTCGCGACGGGGCACTATTCCGTGACCGATGTCTGCATGGACGTCGGCTTCTCGAGTCTGGGGAGCTTCAGCGCGCTGTTCACGAAGCGGATCGGCGAAGCGCCGTCTGCATACCGGCGCCGCGTTCGAGCGATGGTGCAAGTGCCCGGCGTCATTCCCGCAGACCTGACGCCGGGATGCCTCACGCTCATGGGCCGTTTGCCGCCATCCGCGTTCACACGACCGGCTCGCAATTTTCGAGAAGCCTGAGCCACTCCTTTCCGTCACACTGCGGTGCTGACGGAGGTCTCTATGCGCATCAAGCTCACGAGCATCATGGTGGACGACCAGGACAAAGGTCTTCGGTTCTATACGGAGGTCCTGGGCTTCACGAAGAAGCACGACATTCCGGTCGGCGAGTACCGATGGATTACGGTCACTTCACCGGAGGGTCCCGACGATCTCGAACTTGCCCTGGAACCGAATGCCAATCCGGCCGGAAAGGCGTTTCAGGACGCGATGTTCTCGCAGGGCATTCCGATCGCGGCCTTCGAAGTGGCCGACATCGCGGGCGAGTTCGCCCGATTGACGGCGGAGGGCGTGGCGTTCACGCGGCCGCCGATGCGGGCGGGCCCTGTGACGCTCGCCATCTTCGCGGACACGTGCGGCAACCTGATTCAGCTGTACCAACCAGCGTAGGAAACCGCCGGCGCCAGGCATGTGACAAATCAGTTTGACCGCTCGACAGCCGGGTAGTAAGCTCCCCGCGTCGGCTGGGCTTGATAAAACGGGGGCTCCCCCGTATCCCCTTCGTTACAGAAGGCCGCTTAGCCGACAGTTCTTACGCTCTGACCCGAACGCGAAAAGAGCGGTGCTCGGCGAGCCTCGGATCGCGCAGTGAGGTCATCCCCAGACGCTTCTTCAGCGCGCCGATCAGCTGCTGCTTGCCAGGGCCTGTTACGGAATTCGCGTCGCCGCGAATGTTGCCGGTCAGGAAGTCGGCAAACTGCACCATCTGGTTCATCCGGTCCGTCTGGTTCACGACGACGTTCGGCAGCTCGCGCTTCAGGCAGTCGATCAGCCGCTGATCGAGCAGGCCGCCTCGCCAGTGTTTTCGGAGGTGCACGGTCGCGCGCACGCCGGGACGGAGCACGTCGCGAAGCGCAGCAAGGTAGAAGTAGCAGTACTCCGTCGCGAACGCATCGCGATCCCGGCGGTCGATCGACACGGTCTTGCTGCCCACGAACGCGTGAAACGTGGCCTGGGATCGATCGAAGAAGTATTGAATCAGCGCGTCGGCGAATGGCAGGCGTTTGGGGTCTGCGCTGTCGTATCGCAGCTGCGGTGTGAATGCGTGACGCGTACGCAGACGGGTGATTTCACGGGTGACGCGGTCCGGATTCGATGACACGAGCAGACCGATGACGAACGGATCCTGAGACCCGAAGATCCCGCTCTCGTCGACGAACACGTGCGTCGCCGAACTCGGTTGGGCCGTGACGTCAACGCCCGTCGTGGCCGCGGCCAGGGCGCACCCGGACACCTTCAAGAACGATCGCCGATTCATCGTGCGGGCCTCCTGAGTTGCGCCGGGAGTCTGGTGTCCCTGCTCATGATCGCCACGTCGACCTGCTGCTGCGTGAGCGTGCCCGGTTTGACCGTCGAGAGGTCGACTCCCTCGAGATGGGCGCCGTTCAGTTTCGCGTCAGTAAGATCGGCGCCGGTAAGCACGGCGCCGATCAAAACCGCATCGCGCAGGTCCGTCCCTCTGAGGATGGCGCCTTCGAGATGCGCGCCACCGAGCCGTGCCGCACGCAGATGCCCGAGAGTGATGGTCGCGCCCGCGAACGATCCGGCAAGCGTGCTGTCCTCCAGATAGATCTCGCTCATCTCCGCGCCGTCGAACCGGGCATCGTCGAACGTGGCATGTCTGAGATAGGCGCTCGCGAGATGGACGCGGCTGAGGTTCACCTGGACGAGCCGCAACCCGCACATCGTCCGCCGGTTGAAATTCAGATCGCCCACATGTTTGCGAAGCACGTCGATCTGCCCTGGATTGGCATAACCGATATGGCCGATGGCATTGAGCGCCGCCTGTACGTCGGATTCCACTTCCTCGTCGTCACACGGCTTGCCTGTCGGCGCCCGGTCGCGCACAAGCCCGGCGAGAACATCCATGACCGTCCACGCCTCGGACGGGGTATCACGGGCGATCCGCGCCAGCGCGTAGATGCCTCCCAGGTGGGTCGCGGTCTGTTCTGCCTTACCGAGCTGACCGATCGCGCGACCGAACGCCTCGGTGATCTGTCCGCGCTCAGCGATCGCGAGCTGCTGCCACGAGAAATAGATGCCGATCAGGAACGCCGCACCGCCGACGATCTGGGCCAGTGTCTTGCGGAACTCGTTCTCCAGCGTCAACCGGTCCTTGGGGTTGTCTAGGCCACGCGTCTGCAGCCGGGGCACGAACCAGAGCAGGAACAGCAGGACGGCGATCAAGATCGGGGCGGCGATCAGCCAGCCGCCGGGTTGAAACCCTTCACGGCTCTGAACAGCCTCGACCATCAACGCTGTCGTCACGTAGTCAGGCGCTATCACGTCCGCGTCCGCGCAGGCACGGCCCCGAGCCGGCCCAGCTCTGCGATTATGCCCGCCGCCGACGGTCTGTCAACTGTCAACGTTGAACTGATTTTGCCGAAGATTGAAATGACACAAATCCAGGTCGGGATGGCAGGTCGAAGCGCGCGGGGACGAGTCGGTGCCGACTCAGAGAACCGGCGGCGCGACAGTCCTTGTCGCGCCGCCGCGAGTTCTGTCTCAGTTCGCAGTGCCGAGCGTTACTGCTTGGCCCAGTTCTGCTGTTCTTCGATCATCAGCGTCGACTTGCCGATCGCCGCTTGCGTGCTGGCATTCGCATAGCCGTCGAGCGTCGAGCTCGGGCAGGCGATCACGGCGCCGTTGTTGCGACACTCGATCACCGCCTGGGCCGTCACTTCCACCTTGTGAATGGTGGGCGACAACGGACCGAGGAAGAACGTGAACGCGTTGGCCGACTTCGTCGCCTGGAACAGCTCCAGTGTGACGTCGCCGCTCACCGTGCAGGTCGTCAACGGTACCTGGCAGGTCAGGTTGACCGTCAATCCCGTCGCCTGCAGACGATCGTTGAACACGACCTGGCCCGGGTCCATCGCCACGCCGTCGACTTCCACCCACGCTTTGATTCCGGCACGCGAGCTGCTCGTGCTCTTGCCGCTGTTGACGATCGCCGTCGTGAGGTTGTAGGTGGAGAGAAGAGATTCCATAGACAACGTGGCTGACAACGCGCCGCCGCTCGACGTCTTCACTGCGGCCGGCACCGAGATCAGCGTGATCGGCGCGCTATAACCGGCGCCGCTCACCGGGGCGAAGACAATCCCGGCGGTGTCTTTGGCGAAGAATGCTTTGTTGGACGCGGCATTTATTGATGGGCTGGATCGCCAAGAACAGGCGTGTATTGATGGGCTGACGACGCTCGAGCTGTGGGGTTCCCTCCCTACTGCGCCCGCGTCCTTCCTGTACCTAAGACCTCGGGATTGAGCAGATCCATCCGCCCGAACGCGCGGGCTTCGGCAAAGACGATGTTCTGCAGCGCGCGTTCGGCCATGCGGCCGTTTGCTTCCACCGTGTTGCTGCCGACGTGCGGCGTCAGGATGACATTGGCGAGCGAACGAAGGTCGCCGCTGCCTTCCATCGGTGCGTAAGGCTCCTGCGCGAACACGTCGAGCGCCGCACCGGCGAGACGGCGCTCCGCAAGCGCCGCGAACAGCGCGCCCTCATCGACCATCCATCCGCGCGCCGTATTGATCAGCCACGTACGCTCGCGCAGAAGCGCCAGCCGGTCGTGATCGATGAAATGGACATTCTCGCGTCGGGCGGACATGTGCAGGCTGACGAAGTCCGCATCACGCACGGCGATCGCGAAATCATTCGTCACCACAGCAAAGAGCTCCGGCTCATTGGGTGGCGGCACGCCGGGCCTGGAACAGCCGATGACCTTCATGCCGTAACCCAGCGAGGCGATGCGCGCGACGCTGCGCCCGATGACGCCGCAACCGACAATCGCGAGTGTCTTGCCCTGGAGTTCCCCGCCGATCACGGGATTCCACACGTGTTCCTTCAGGCTCGTTGACGACTCGACCAGCCTGCGCGCCGCGGCGGCGATCAGCAGCATCGTGTGTTCAGCCACGGACTGATTGAGAACGCCCGGGGTGTTGGTGCAGAGAACACCTGCCTCGGTGGCTCGGGCTTTGTCGATGCCGTCGTGCCCGACACCGAATCGAGCGATCACGCCGCCAGGCCGCAGCGCGTCATACAGGGCTCCGGAGTACAACCCCGGTCCGACGACTACGTGCGCCGCGTGCGTCTCGCGCACAGCCGAGGCGAGATCGGCCTCGACGTCCGGTGCGCGCAGGCACTCGAGCCCGGGCGCCGACCGAAAACGGGCTTCGGCTTTGCGGTATTCCGATTCGGTGACGAGAACTCTCGACGTCGAATTCGCCATCCCCGGAATGTAGCATTGGCAGTCCTGCTTCGAACTGGAGCCTCACTGATGCCCGACATCGAGACCGGCACGTCGACGGTGCATACCCCGGGTCATGCCCGCGCGGCCCAGCCGCGCAACACGCATGTCCGCCATAAAGTGCTGGCCGTGACGATGGCGCTCGGCGCCATCACCTATCTCGATCGTGTCAGCATCTCCGTGGCCCGGCCCTACATCGCACGCGATCTCAATCTCAGTCCGACGCAGATGGGTTACGTGTTCAGCGCGTTTTATCTCGCTTATGCCGTGTTCGAGATTCCCACCGGCTGGTGGGGCGATCGCGTCGGCACGCGACGGGTGCTGACGCGAATCGTGTGCTGGTGGTCCGCGTTCACCATGCTGACGGGCTTCGCGTTCAACTACTCATCGCTCGTCGCGATTCGGTTTTTGTTCGGCGCCGGCGAAGCCGGCGCGTGGCCGAATGTCGCCCGGACATTCTCGCGGTGGTTCCCCCGGCAGGAGCGCGGCACGGCGCAGGGCGTGTTTTTCATGGGCGCGCATCTGTCCGGAGGTTTGACCCCGATCCTGGTGACGACGCTGCTCGTGTACATGGATTGGCGGTCGTTGTTCGTCCTGTTCGGGTCAATCGGGTTCATCTGGGCGTGGGCCTGGTATCGCTGGTTTCGCGACTCGCCGGCGGAGCATCCAGCCGTCGGTGCGGCCGAGCGCGAGGCGATCGAGAGTGGGCTCGCCGCCGATGCCGGCCATGCGCGCGAGGCCACGCAATGGCGGCGACTGCTCGCCAACCGCACGGTCGTCTGTTTGTGCCTGATGTACTTCACGCAGGCGTTCGGCGGCACGTTCTACGTGACGTGGCTGCCGACATATCTCGCCTCGCGCGGCCTCTCGGGGATGACGGCCGGAATCCTCGCGGGGTTGCCGCTCATCCTGAGTGCCGCCGCGGATCTGCTGGGCGGCGTCGCCACCGATCGAGCCGCGCGCCGCTTTGGACTGCGGCTCGGACGGATCAGCATCGGAGGCGGGGCGCTGGCCGCCGCAGGTCTGTTCACGATTGCCGGCTCGTTCGCCGCGTCGCCGGTCGCGGCGGCCGTGCTGATCGCGCTCGGCGGCGCCTCGTCGAACTTTCTGCTCGGGGCGGCGTGGGGTACGTGCCTCGACATCGGCGGCCGCCGTGCCGGCGCCGTGAGCGCCGCGATGAATACATCCGGGCAGGTGGGATCGATCCTCAGTCCGATTCTCGTCGCCGCCGTCGTCGCGAAGTTTTCGAATTGGAGCGCGCCGCTCTATCTGGCTGGTGTGTTGTTCCTGCTTGGTGCGCTCTGCTGGCTATGGGTTGATCCCACCAAGCCGGTTTCTGAATGAACGCCCGGGCCTTCCCGCCGCATCAGGTTAGAATCGCCGTTCACCTGAGGACTCCACCGTGCCCAAATCCGCGCTGTTCTCGTCTCTGCTTCGCATGGCTCGCGACCAGGCGATCGCCGTGCAAAAAAACGTCTCGCTCGCGACGGTCGCCGACTGGAGGCTGGAGGAAGCCGAGCGTAAACGCGTCGGTGGTCTCAGCCGTCGCCGTTTCCTCGCCGGCTCAGGTGCGGCCGCGGCGGCGCTGCTCGCGCCACGCGTGGTGCACGCCGCAGCGGCGTCGCCGCGCATCGCCATCGTCGGTGGCGGAATCGCCGGTCTCTCCTGTGCGCTGGAACTGGCCGACCACGGGCTCGCCTCGACCGTCTACGAGGCGAACGGGCGCCTCGGCGGCCGCATGTACAGCAACGTCAATTACTTCAACGACGGCCAGACCACCGAGTGGTACGGCGAGCTGATCGACACGAATCACCGGACGATTCGGCGCCTCGCCAAACGCTTCGGGCTCGATGTCCTCGACGTTAGACAGGCCGAGCCGGCCGGCTCCGAAGACACGTTCTATTTCTTCGGCAAGTATTACCCCCGTGCGCAGGCGAACAAGGATTTCCAGGCCGTGCACCAGGAGCTGCGGGTCGCGATCCAGGGCGCGGGCTATCCGACGACGTACAACCAGAGCACCGCCGTCGGGCGCGCGCTCGACAACACCAGCGTCTACGACTGGATCGATCAGCATGTGCCCGGAGGGCACGGCTCGCCGATGGGCGCATTGCTCGACGCCGCGTACGTCGAGGAGCTGGCCGTCTCGACGCAACTGCAAAGCAGCCTCAACCTGATCTATCTGCTTGGCTTCAACGCGACGCCCGGCAATTTCGAGATCTACGGCAAGTCCGACGAACGCTTCCGCATCGCGGGCGGAAACCAGCAGCTTCCCACCGCCATCGCCAGGTATCTGGGCGCGAGTACGGTCAAGACCGGCTGGCGCATGACCTCGATCGCGCGCACCGCCGACGGCCGGTTCACCCTCTCCTTCGATCTGCCGTCGACGACGCGGACCGTCGTCGCCGACTACGTCGTGCTGTGTATTCCCTTCGCGATCCTGCGCGGCCTCGACTACACGGGTGCGGGCTTCGATGCGCGCAAGGATTTCGCGATTCAGAATCTCGGCGCGGGCAAGAGCGGCAAGCTGCAGCTCCAGTTCACCAGCCGTTTCTGGAGTGCTCCCGGACCCTGGCCAGGAGTGAGCAACGGCAACACGTACGCCGACACCGGATATCAGGGCACCTGGGACGTAACCCGCGCCCAGACAGGGCAGAGCGGCATTCTCGTCGACTACACCGGCGGCCCGGTCTCCGCGGCCATGACGACATCGGCGCCTTACGCGATCGCCGGCGATGCCGGCGTCGATGCCGATGCGCAGCAGTTTCTCGCGCGGTTGAATCCGGTGTTTCCCGGCGCCGCATCGGCCTGGAATGGCAAGGCGACCTCGTCGCTGCCGCACCTCGATCCGTACCTCATGTTGTCGTACTCGCACTGGAAGACCGGCCAGTACCAGACGATCGCCGGCTACGAGCAGGTGCGCCAGGGCAACTGCCTGTTCGCGGGCGAACACACGTCGATCGACTTCCAGGGTTTCATGGAAGGCGGCGCCTTTTCGGGTCAACGCGCCGCGAACGAAGTGCTGGCCGACTTGAAGTAGCGCGCGCGATCAGTGAAGGAGGCCGGCGAGGTAGATCGCGCCGGTGGGTGCCGCGACGCCGCCGCTCGGCTCGATCGAAACGGCAACACCCGTAGGCGTCGCCGCCGACGGCACATCGAAGGCGGCTGTGGCCCGGCCATTTGGATCCGGCGCGATCAGGCCGGCGCTCACCGGAGCGCCTGGCGTTAGAAACCACACCTGGTACGTGCGCCCCGCGGGCAACGGCGGAAGCTGGCTGGCGGCGAACAGAAGCCCATTCGAACGGCTGAGGAACGCACGGCCCGCGGCGCGCGGTGCCGGTGACTGGCCGGCAAGGTCCACCTGTTTCATGTCCGGCGCGGTCAAAACGGCCAGCCGCACCTGCGCGCGTTCGGCGTCACGCGTGGCGGATGCCAGTTGCTGCTCGGTCCGATCCAGCCGGGTCATCGCCTCGCGGAGCGACGCTTCCAGATCTCCGACGCGCTGTCGCAGCGACACGGAATAGGCCCCGAGCCCGAGCGCCATGACGAGCAGCGCCGCCGCGCTCAGCCAAGCTGCCGTCGCGAATGGACGGCGCGGGCTGATCGGCGCTGGTACCGCCACGCGGATCGGGTCCGCGCCGACGGCAGCGAGGACTCGGCCGCGCAGCGCCGGCGGCGGATCGATCTGCGGTACCGCATACGGCAGAATTGTCACGACCGCGTTGAGCGCGCGCAGCTCTCGTTGACACTCGTCACACGTCGAGAGGTGCTGTTCGAACAGCAGGCGCTCGTCGGCCGGCAGCGCGCCGAGCGCATACAGCCCCGCGGCCTCCCGCAAACCGTCGTGATCCATACCGCTCATTGGACCGCGCCCGCCAGTCGCTCTTTCAACTTCGATAAACCCTGACGAATCCGTGTCTTCACCGTGCCGAGCGGCAGTTCGAGCCGCTCGGCGATTTCGACGTGCGTCAACCCTTCGTAGAACGCCAGCTCGATCGCCACGCGCTGCAGCAGCGACAACTGCTCGACGGCGGCGCGGATTCGTTCGGCCTGGTCCGATAGCGCCAGTTGATCGTCGATCGGGGGAGCAAGGTCGGGCATCCGGGCCACTTCGGCGTCGTCGGCACCCGTCTCCGGGCGTGCGCGGCGACTACGGAGCCGATCGATTGCGCGGCTGCGCGCGAGGTTCATCAGCCACGCGACGACGGGGCCGCGGGACGACTCGTAGCGGGAAGCTTGGCGCCACGCCTGCGAAAACACGTCCTGGACGACATCTTCCGCGTCGCCCTGATCGCGCAAGACTCTCAGCGCCAGGGAGTAGACGAGCCGGCCGTGCCGATCGTACAGCTCGGCCAGCGCCCCGTGCTCCCCGCGAGCCATCCCTTCAAGCGCGCGGCGATCCGCAGCGTGCGAGCCAGATTGGATGGCGACGACAGCCCATGCAAGCCACATATCTCTATACGCGGTGCAGCCGATTTAGGATGTCGGAGTATATCGCGGAGCACTTTTGCCTACTTCTTCATCGCGTGCGGAATCTTCAGCACCTGTCCGGGTTTGATTTTGTCCGGATCGGACAGCTGATCGCGGTTGGCCTCGAAAATGTCGTTATACGCGTTCGCGTCGCCGAGGAAATGCTTGGCGATCTTGCTCAGCGTGTCGCCCGACTTCACCGTGTAGGTCTCCTCCGCGACGTCGCCACCCCTGGCCGTGATGTCGGCGACGATCTCGTTCTTCCAGTCGGGGATCGTTTTGAGCGCATCCCAAATCTTGTTCGCCTGATCCTGAGTCTGGACCGTTCCCTTGATATACAGCTTGCCGTCCCGCTCTTCGGTGGTCCCGTCGAGGTGAAACCCTTTCGCCGTCTCCATCGCGTACTTGTACTTGCCCGTCAGTAATCCCATGCTGCCTCCTTATGATTTCAGCTGCAACGGCGCTGCCAGAGAAGAGTTCCCCTTGACCGCTCGAGCCGGCCCTCTCTAGAATCGCGGCTTGAACTCTGAGAACGCGCCGTCCTGTCCGCGTTGCCAATCCCGGCCTGTCCGCTCGCTCGGGTCGGCGGGCTCGCGGCTCGAGTGGTATTCATGCACCGCGTGTCAACATGTCTGGGCGGCGGGCTCGTCGGTCGAGGCACCGCCGCCACCCGGCGCCATATCGACCTCAGCCAAACACGTGCTCGCCGTTGACGACGATGCATCGATGCTGATGGTGATCATGCGCACGCTCGCCGACTACAACGTCTCGACCGCGCGCGACGCGACGGAAGCGATGGCGATCCTCTCGGCACGCGACCCCATCGATTTGCTCATCACCGACTATCTGATGCCGGGCATGACCGGTGAAGAGCTCACGCATCATGCGCGCGCGACGCGCGTCGGATTGAAGATCCTCGTCATCACCGGACACGCGCATGCGGTTGAACAGGCCGAGCCGGAGTGGTGGGGCACGGAAGCCCATCTGGCCAAACCGTTCCGCGTCCTCGCCCTCCGGGAGGCGGTCGACGCGCTCATCGGGCCGCCGTAGCATGACCATGCGCCTGGCGCGCGCTGGCTCGCTCGCCCTGCTCGCGATCATGTTCGCTGATGCGCCGGCGCTTGCCCAGATCAAGGCGCAGCTGCCGGACGGTCCGATGACGCCTCCGTGGGACAAAGGCATCCAGCCGATCAGCCGCGACAGCTACTGGAACGCGATCGCGTGCGGAAAACAGGGCGGCGCGCGCCCCGCGTGCGTGTTCTACGACGCCGATCTCTGCAAGAACGACGACTTCACGCTCGCGCTCTACACGCCCTACAAGTCGGTGTCCTACGAGGTGTGGCGCGTGGTTCGAAACGGTCAGCCCGCACCGACGCCGTCGTACGGAGAGGCACAGCGGACTCGCGTCACCCTCGGCGTCACGCGGGCCTCAGCGTCGAAGAATGCGATCACCGGCGTCGTCATCAAACGAGGCGGCAAGACCATCGAGCCGCTCGCACGGGCGCTCGACGCCACTGGCGGCAAATTCACGTTCGACTTTCCGGCGTTCGCGCCCACTGCGAGCATCGCGATTGAAGTGGCGGGATCGGTGCGGACGCGCACGTGCACCGTCGATCAACCGGTACTCGCGCAGTTTCGCTGAAACGCGATCGTCTCAGATTCCGTTGTAACGCACGAGGACGGCGGTCACGTCGTCGCTTTGCGCCTCGCCGGCGCAGAAGGTGTGCACGTCGGCGAGCAGGGCGTCGAGCACCTGCTGCGGCGTTTCGCCCAGGTGCGCGTTCGCGCACGAGATGAGACGATCGTCGGTGAACTCTTCGCCTTCGGGATTCATCGCTTCGGTCACGCCGTCGCTGAACATCACGATCAGATCGCCCGGCTGCAGCGTCAACGTCTCCTCTTCGAACTGCGCGTGGTCGAAGAGGCCGAGGACGACGCCGCCCGTTTCGAGCCGGCGGATGCCCGACGCGGTCACGAGCAGCGGCGCGTTGTGGCCGGCATTGCAATACGTCAGCGAGCCGTTGGGTGAGAGCATCCCGTAGAAACTCGTGAGGAAGCGCGCTTCAATCGCGCGCCGGAACAGGCCGTGGTTCAGCCGCGTCATCAGCGGCGCGGCGCTGACCTGATACGTCGCCTCGGCGCTGAACATGCCGAGGACCGCCGCCGCGAGCAGCGCCGCCGGCGAGCCCTTCCCCGCCACGTCTCCGACGATGAAGCCGAACTGCTCGGTCGGCAGGTCGACGTAGTCGTAGAAGTCGCCGCCGACGGCGCGGCACGCGATCGAAGCCGCCGCCGTCGAGAAGAACGCGCCTTCGCGGTTCGCAATCGGCAGCAGCGACTGCTGAATCGCCGCCGCGACCCGCAACTCCTGCTCGTATTTCGCCTTGTCGAGCGTCTCCCGGTAGAGACGCGCGTTCTCGATCGCGAGGGCCGCTTCCGCCGACAGCGTGTCCAGCGCCGCCTGCGCGTGGGCCGATCGCAGGGCCCCCCGTTCGCGGCTGTCGAGATACAGCACGCCGATGATCTCGTCGGCGCCTTTCTGTTCGGCGCGCTCGACGTAGCGGACCAGGCGCAGCGGCGTGCACAGGACGTGGCGGATGCCGAGCGCGACGGTGCCGGTATGAAGCTGCGCGAGGTCGCCGTCGAGCAGATCCTCGACGATCGTCTGCTGGCCGGTCGAGAAGACGGTTTCGGGAATCTTCCGGCTCGTCTCGAACGTCCGGCCGGACAGCGTCACCTTGCCGCGGGCGCGCGCGAGCTTGAACTCGAGCAGCTGGTCGCGGTCGCGGTTGGCCATCATGATGAAGCCGCGCTCGGCGCCGGTCACTTCGATGGCCGAGTCGAGCACCATCGCCAGCACTTCGTCGAGCACCCGGCCCGATCCGAGCGCGCGCAGCCCTTCGAGCAGCGCCGACATCTGCCGCAGCTCGCTCGCCGCCGACACGGCGCTCTTCTCGACCGACGGCGCCTCGTCGTCGATGAAGAACACGATCTCGGTGTCGCGGGCCTCGCCCAGCCGGATCTGGTCGCCGTGGACCAACGTTTTCTCGCTGTGTTTCTCTCCGTTGACGAAGGTCCCGAACCGCGACTGTTTGTCCCGGATGACGCACGAGCCGTTCTCGATGCTGATCTCGGCGTGGACCCGGGAGATATCCGCCCCGGGCAGCCGAAGGTCGGTTTCGCTGCGGCGTCCGATTGTGAACACTGGCTTGTCGATGTTGACAATACGGCGCCCGAGTGCGTCGGTGACGACGAGACGGGGCGCGGGGATCCCTTCGGCCATGCGAGCACGGATTATAAGCCGTAACTTGACGGACGGCCCATTTGGAACCTATCCTCCCTGTCGGTCGTCTACAGGAGAACGCATGAAGCACGCGAAAAGCGACTTGCTGCAAGGCACGCTCGACCTCCTGATCCTTCGCACGCTCGCGTCGGGGAACATGCACGGCTGGGGCATCTCGCAGCGGCTGCAGCAGATTTCCCAGGACGTGCTGCAGGTGAACCAGGGGTCGCTCTACCCGGCGCTGTACCGCCTCGAGCAGCAAGGGTGGATCGAGTCCTCCTGGGGCGATTCCGAGAACAACCGCCGCGCCAAGTTCTATGCGCTGACGCGATCGGGCCGTAAGCAGCTGGCAGAGGAAACCGCGAACTGGGAGCGCATCACGGGTGCGGTCGCGCGGGTGCTGCAACACGCATAAAGTCCGGCTAAAGCCGGACACTACCGAAACGGTAGTGTCCGATCGTCGCGGCGCCGGTAGTGTCCGGCTTCAGCCGGACCGTGATCGTGATCTTCGGTAGTGTCCGCCTTCAGGCGGACCGTGAGGTACCGCATGTCCCTCCACACCCTGTTCCGCCGCCTTCGAGGATCCGTCAGCTCGTCCGCGTTCGAGCAGAACATGGACGAGGAGCTCCGCTACCATCTGGAGCGCGAGGCCGAGGCGCTCGTGGCCCGCGGCATGACACCCGACGCCGCGCGCGACGCCGCGCGCCAGCGCTTCGGCAGTGTGGCGCTGGTCAAGGACGACTGCCGCGAGTCGTGGGGCGTGCGCGCCATCGACATGCTGTTGCAGGACCTGCGCTTCGCGCTGCGCAACCTGCGCAAGTATCCGTCATACACGGCCATCGTCCTGTCCACCCTGGCGCTGGGAATCGGCGCCAATACGGCCATCTTCAGCGTGGTGCACGCCGTGCTGCTGCGACCGCTGCCGTACACCAACGGCGACCGGCTTGTCGAGGTCCGGCAACGGCAGCCGAAAATCGGGCTCGCCAACGTCGGCGTGTCGGTGAAGGAGATCGCAGACTACCGCGCACAGACCGGGTCGCTCGATGCGGTCGTCGAGTACCACCAGATGAGCTTCAACCTGCTGGGGCGGGGCGAGGCGTCGCGCGTGCAGACCGGCGTCGTATCAGCGAACTTCTTCGACGTTCTCGGCGTGACGCCGCTGCTCGGCCGCATGTTCCGTGAAGACGACGATTCGCCGAATGCGCCGGCAGTCCTGATCCTCAGTTATCCGTACTGGAAGAACGTCCTTGGTGGCGATCCGAACGTCATCGGGCGCACCTTCGAGCTCAACGATCGCATTCACACAGTGATCGGGGTCCTGCCGCCGATTCCGCAGTTCCCGCGGTCGAGCCGTCCCAACGACGTCTACATGCCGCCGTCGGCCTGTCCGTTTCGATCGAACCCGCAGACGATCGCGAACCGCAACGCGCGCATGCTGAGCGCCATCGGGCGGCTGAAGCCGGGCGCCACGCTGGACCGGGCGAAGGGCGATCTCGCCGTCGTCAACAGCCGGCTCGCCGCCGAGTACCCCGAAGCGTATGACGCGGCGCACAGCGGCTTCACGGCGTCGGCGCTCTCGGTGCACGACGAGCTGACGCGAGAGGCGCGGCCGACGCTCCTGGTCCTGCTCGCCACGACCGGCTTCGTCCTGCTGCTGGTGGCCGCCAACATCGCCAACCTGGCGCTGGCGCGGGTCATCGGCCGCGAGCGCGAGCTCGCGCTCCGCAGCGCGCTCGGCGCGGGACGCGGCCGCATCGCGCGACAGCTGATGACGGAAAGCACGCTGCTGGCGCTGACCGGTGGGGCCCTCGGCCTCCTGGTCGGATGGCTCGTGCGCGATCTGCTCGTCGCCTTCACGTCGCGGTTCACGCCGCGCGCCGAGGAAATCGCGATCGACGGCGTCGTGCTGGCCTTCACCTTCGGCGTGTCCGTGCTGACCGGTCTGCTGTTCGGTCTCCTGCCGGCGTTCACGCGCCGGACCGACGCGTCGGTGAAGGACGCCGGCCACCGCATGGTCGGCAGCCGCCGCCTGGGTGCGCGCAACGCGCTGATCGTCGCGCAGGTCGCCATCTCGTTCGTGCTGCTGGTCGGCGCGGGCCTGCTCGTGCGCAGCTTCGTCAAACTGCAGCAGGTCGACGCCGGCTTCCGTACTGATCGCGTCCTGACAGCGCTTGTCTCGCTCGACTTCGTGAAATACAACACGCCCGTCGTCCGCCGCGCCTTCTACCGCTCGGTCATGGACAAGGTCTCGGCGGAGCCGGGGCTCGAGTCGGCGGCGTTCGGCATCAGCGTCCCGCTCGATCAGGCGGCGCCGTTTCTCGCCGGGTTCATCGTCGAAGGACAGGCGCCCGGCGACCGGCGCGCGCAGGCGCAGGTCGACTTCAAGTTCGCCTCGCCCAACTACTTCAAGACGATCGGCATGACACTGCTCGGCGGCCGCGCGTTCACCGACACGGACGATGCCACCGCGCCGCCCGTGGCGATCGTCAACCTCTCGATGGCGCGCCACAACTTCCCGGATGTGGACGCCGTCGGCCGCCGCATCTCGCTCGACAACGGCCGCACATGGATGACGATCGTCGGCATCGTCAACGACACGCACGACTACGGCATGGCCGAGAAGCCGACCGACGAGCTGTATCGATCCTTTGCGCAGACCGCCCCGCTCAGCGCGTCGCTGCTGGTGAGGACGGCGGCCGATCCCGGATCCTTCGCGCGCCGCATTCCCGCCGTCGTGCACGACGTGGATTCCCGGCAGCCGGTCAGCCAGATCCGGACGCTGGAGGCGATCCGCAGCCATTCGCTGGCGCCGCCGCGGCTGACGGCGATGCTCGTCACGCTGTTCGCCGCTATCGCCCTGATCATCACCGCCGCTGGCATCGCCGGCGTCGTCTCCTTCTCGGTCAACCAGCGGACGACCGAGATCGGCGTCCGGATGGCGCTCGGCGCGCCGCGCGCGAGCGTCGTGCGGATGATCGTGCGGCAGGGGCTCACACCGGTGACGATCGGCCTCAGCTGCGGCCTCGCGGCCGCGCTGATGATGACGCGCGTCGTCGCGCGCCTGCTGTTTTCCGTCGAGCCGACCGATCCGATCACGTACGCGGCGGTGGTCACGGTGCTCGCCGCCGTGGCGGCGCTCGCGTGCCTGGCGCCCGCGCGGCGCGCGGCAGCGATCGATCCGATGCGCGCGCTGCGCGCCGACTAGCAGTCATCCGCGGATTTCAGGATTACACGCATTGAGACGCGAAGCCCGCATGTCCCGCGCGCTCGCCGATCACTTCTACGGCGTCCGGCGGCGCGGCGCAGCCGCGCTGCGTGAATAAACGGGCGGTGTGAATACGAGCCCGATCAATGCCCCGTGGCTCGCATTCACGCCGCCCGTTTGCTCACGCTGATCGGCCGCTTCGCGGCCGGCGCCGGACGCCTTGCCGTCTGAATCCGCGTACATCCGCGTAATCTGCGGATGACCCAAAACGCCGGCGCGCCGGTGCCGGTTTGTGGGCGGTTTGTGGCGTAAGATCGCCGCAACCTGTGCCCTGCTCAACGCTCGCCTGATCTGAAATGCCGCGCTTCAAGCTGACGATCGAGTACGCCGGCACGCGATACAGCGGCTGGCAGATTCAGAAGAACGCGAAGACGGTCCAGGGAGAAATCGACCGCGCCGTCCGCACCGTCACCGGCAGAAAGGACTTCGAGCTCTACGGATCGGGCCGCACCGACGCCGGCGTCCACGCGCTGGGCCAGGTCGCGCATCTCGACGTCAGCACGAGCCTGCACGCCGAGGCGCTGCGGCGGCGCCTGAACGACGAGTTGCCGGCCGACATCAACCTCCTCGAAGCGGTGCAGGTGCCGCATCGGTTCCACGCGCGTCACCACGCGGTTGCGCGCCGCTACCTCTATCAGATCGCGCGCCGGCGGACGGCATTCGCCAAAGCGTACGTCTGGTGGGTCAAAGAGCCGCTCGATGCCGGTTTGATGCGCGACGGAGCGCAGGCGTTCGTCGGGATGCGCGACTTCCGATCGTTCGCGGCCTCGGACGCACGGGACGAGGACGAGGCGCCGCCGTCGACGGTCGTGCTGGTCGAGCGGCTCGACATCATCGAGGACGGCGATCTGGTGCTCGTCAGCATCCAGGGATCGCACTTTCTGTGGAAAATGGTCCGCCGCATGGTCGGCGTGCTTGTCGAGATCGGCAAGGGCGCGATGCCGCCTGGCGCGATCCGCACGATCCTCGCGGACGGATCGACGACGCCGGCGCGGTCGACAGCGCCACCATCCGGCCTGTTTCTCGAGACGGTGTATTACGAGGGGGACGCGCAAGGGACGCCGCCGCGTGCGGCGACGCCGCTACCGGCGCCGCGCAGCAGCACGGCTAGCGAGGCCCGGCCGTCAGGCCCAGCACGGGACCGCCGTTGACGCGCGTCCCGAGCACAAGGCGCACGACCTCATCGTAGCTGGCCGTCCCCGCCTCGACGCGGTTGGCCTTCAAGTACGAGTCGTACACGCGCCAGCCGGCGCGAGAGACGCCCGGGCTCACTTCGCGCTCGTAGCGTTCACGCATCGCCCGCAGATCGGCGCGCGGCCCTGCGGCGAGCGCGCCCGCGAGCGATGCGCGATCCGATGCGCTCACGACGCGCGCGAGCTCGCCATAGAGGAACAACCAGCCGCTGTACGCGTTGGCCGGCGAGCCGCGCACGCACGCGAGCCACCCGGTGAAGTTCGCTTCGCCCTCGTCGGCGATGCCGGCGAGGTGGCTCCACTCGTGGGCGACGACAAACGGGCGCTCGAACGGCAGCACACCGCCAGCGACCAGGGTCTCCAGAAAGTACGGGTCGGTCATCCCGTCGACGCCGGCGCGGCGGAAATACCAGTCGAGCACCGTGCGCTTGGGTCGCCCCGGCACGACGTCGCGCGTGATGCCGGCGTCTCGGATCGCGCGCGCGAAGGTCAGTTCGAGGTTCTGGTCGACGACGCCGGCGTCCGGCCAGCCGGCGGCGTGCGCTGCAGCATGCAGCGCGTTGAGTCGATCCACCGTGAGACGTCCCGCGACGACCGCGGCATCCGCGGTGACCGCCGTCGCGTCGTACACCATCGACTCGCGCAGATGCGGACGCCGGTAGTTCAACCCCCACAGCGCGACGAACGCCAGATACAACGCCGCGCACCAGGTTGCCGTGCGCGCAGCGATAGGCCAGACGGCGCGACGCCCGCGGGGCGCGCGAGTCACATCGCGCGCGGCGAGCGCGATCCAGGCAACGGCGAGCGCGAGCGCGAACAGATCGAATAGAGCGAACGGCGCCAGGTTGGAGAACGAGGTCAGCAGCGGCTGCAGCGTGCCGTAGAGGCGCGCCGAGTACCAGTGATCGACGGCAGTGGACGGAAGCGGCACCAGCGCGGCGCCGGCGGCGCACGCCATCAGGGCGGCGCGCCGCCAGGATGGCCTCAGCACCGGAGAAATTCTTCGGCTAGTTCCCGCGGGGCGGCTCCGGTGTGATCGGCCCCGATCCGCCGTTGGCGCGGGGTGGCATGGAGTGAAGGTCCTCGACCGGGTGATCGAAGTACCCGTTGATGAAGAAAGCCAGCCCCATGATGACGAAGAAGCCGCCGACGCCGATCCCGGCATTCATGCTGTCGCCGGCGACGCCAATCAGCATCATCAGGCCAAAGCCGATCCCCATCAGCGTGATACCGGCGCGACGATGGCGCCCTGGAGACTTGGAGCGCAGCCGGTCGTAGCGGTGCATCGCGCGATCGAAGCCGCGCGGGTCGACTTCCGGCGGAGGGACCAGCCCCCGCTCGATCATCGCGATCCGCTCGCGCACCTCGAGCTCCCGAACGCGGGCCCTGCTGAGCGTCAGCACGATGACAAAGGCAAACGTGCAGAGGGTCCCGACGATCGGGATCATGTAGGGCCACGCCATTTCAAAGTCGTCCATTACACCTCCAGGGTACTCGCCTGAACTGATTAGACTGGCGCGGTTCGTGAATTGTTTCAGCTGGTTCCTGAAACAATTCGCCGGCGCGCGTGCTCTAATACGATAGCGGATGGATGATGTCCACGAGCGCGAGCTCGTCGAGCGCTGCCGTTCCGGAGATGAGCACGCGTTCCAGGAACTGGTCGACCGCTACAAGGATCTGGTGTTTGCCTTGATCGCGCGCACTGTACAGGATCGATCGCGCGCCGAGGATCTCGCGCAGGACGTCTTCCTGCGGATCCACCGCGGGCTCCCGTATTTCCGCGGCGAGGCGCGCCTGTCGACCTGGATCTATCGTATTGTCGCCAACGTCTGCCTCCAGGACCACGGTCGACCACCGGCCGCGGTCTCGCTCGACGACGAGCGGACGCGAGCCAGGGCGACGCCGTCTGGGCCGGATCGACAGTTCAGCGATCTCGAGCTGCGCGATCGGCTCGAGAAGGCGATTGCGCGCTTACCCGCGAACTACCGGCTGCTCATCGCCGCGCACTATTTGAACGGCGTGCAGTATGAAGGACTGGCCGAGGCGCTGCAGCTGCCGCTCGGCACGGTGAAGACGCAGTTGTTCCGCGCGAAGCAGCAACTGCGCCGGATGCTGGAAACCGATCTGAAGTGAACGATGTTCTGCGACGAAGCTCTCGACACCGTTGAAGCGATCGCCGCCGGCGAGGTGATGCCGGACGGCCGCGTCGCGTCGCACCTGGCAACCTGCCCGAACTGCGCTCTGGCGCTCGATCGCGCGCGGCAGCTCGAGGCGTCGCTGCGTCAGCGCGAGGTGCCCGCGCCGCCGGCGCAATTCACCTCGCGGACGCTCGCACGCGTCCGGCGCGCGCGATGGCGCAGCGATCAGTTTCTGGACGTGGGATTCAACGTGGCGATCGGCCTGATCGTGTTCGCGATCCTCGGCGGCATCTGGATGCTGCTCCACCGGACCGGGCTCGCGTCGGTTAGCGTCGACGCCGTGGACGTGTTCGGCAACGGCTTCGTGGCGCTCGCCCGGCGGGTGGCGCCGTCGCTGCCGCGCTACGCCGGCGCCGCGGCGCTGCTGAGCAGCGCCCGCGCCATCTGGTGGTGGGCGGAACGGGATGCAGCATTGTGAGAAGCCTTAGGGCGAACGGCTCA
>Ga0105248_10002515_pt1 | contig 20407 bp, 18 predicted proteins | sample KBSS34metaG_FD_81524 | JGI IMG/M metagenome (GOLD analysis project Ga0105248, IMG submission 81524) | Switchgrass rhizosphere microbial communities from Kellogg Biological Station, Michigan, USA - KBS S3-4 metaG | ecosystem: Host-associated > Plants > Roots > Rhizosphere > Soil | place...
CATCGTTGTCCCCCAACCAGCTCAGTCACTGACTCGACGGCCCCACTTCGAGTGGTCGCCGCTTGGATCGGGCCAGTCTAGGTCTGCGTGACGTGCTCAATCCTTGATCCAGATCAGTGAGATCGAGTGCGTTGCGTGGCCGCACGGTGACCTCTTCGAGGTGCGACCGACCATACGCCGCGGGCAGGCACGGTCCAATGGGACCTTGGTCCATCAAGAGGCGTACGAGGAGGCGCGCGCTGCATGCGCGACTCTCGGCGGCGCGGTGGCGCTAAGGCTTCGCAGGCTCGGCGGCCTTCGCCGGCGCCTTCGGCTCCTCGGGCTCCTTGTGCGCGACGCCGATGTGGCAGTCGATGCACGTCGCCTTGCCGGCGGCGAACTTCTTGTGCTGCTTCTGCGCGTCTTCCGACTGCTTCTGGCTCGACATCGCGGCCGGGTTGTGGCAGGAGCGGCAGTTCTCCGAGTTGTTCCCGCGCATCTCGTCCCAGACCTCGTTGGCGAGGCGCCAGCGCTCGCGGTCGAACTTCTCGCGCGTCGAGATCGTGCCGCGCAGCTCGGCCCAGGCGTCTCGCATCCCGGCCTTGGCCTTGTAGATCAGCTTGGCGGGATAGTGGTGCGGGACGTGGCAGTCGGTGCACGAGGCGCGAACGCCGGTGCGGTTGTTGTAGTGCGCGCTCTGCTGGTGCTCGGGGTAGACGAACTGCTGGTGCGAATGGCAGGTCGTGCCGCAGAACTCGGACGTTCCCGTCACCGCGACCGCGACGCCCGTCCCGATCACCCCGAACGCGCCGATGACGAGGCCGAGCGCGACGAGCACGAACACCGACCAGCGCGGCGACGGCGAGAACAGCCATCGCCACGCCCTGCGGATCCGGCCCGGGGGCCGCGCCTCGGCCATCGCTGGTCTCCCGGTTTACTTGCTCGCGAGCACCTTCTGGACGACCGCCTTCAGGTCGGCGTCGCTCGCGGCGATCTTCTTGTGGTCGTCGGCACCGCCGGTCTTCAGCATGTCGACCAGCTTGGCCTCGGCGGCCGCGTCGCCCTTGTACTTCTTGGCGACGTCCGCCCACGACGGACCCTTCTTGGTCGTCGTCGCCGTGTGGCAGCTGTGGCACTTGTTCTTCTCGATGAGATCGTCGGCCGGATCAGCGAAGGCGTTGCCCACGAAGACGAACATGGCGACGGCAGCGATGGTGAACGGAAGCTTCCTCATGGTCTCGGTTTCCTTCAAGGCGTCGGTGACTTCCAGGCCCGACCGCCACGCGGGCGTGCAGGCGCGAGGCGAGGGCTCTGTGTCCCCGCCGCGGGCGCGAGTCTGCCCCGGCGCGCGCCAAAAGGGAAGGTGTCCCAAAGGTCTACTGGTCGGCGGGGCGACTCCGCCGGCGGCAAGCGGGCGCCGCGTTTGACCTGCGTCAGCGTCCGCGGGCGCTCCCGCGAGCAAGCTGGCGAGAGGTGGCAAGATGTCCGTTCCCGATCGCATGAGCCCGGCCCGCGGCCGGCGAAGCCAGCGCAGTGCACGTCCGCCGTTCGGTGCTCGTTCCGTATCCGGCCGAGAGCATGTTCGACCTCATCGAGCAGGCCGAGCACTATCCGCAGTTCCTGCCCTGGTGCGTCGACGCGACGATCCTCGAGCGCAGCGACGACTGGGTCGCCGGCAAGGTCGATTTCTCGTTTCTCGCGCTGCGCTTCTCGTTCGTGACGCGCAACGCCAAGCGGCGGCCCGAGTGGCTGCGCGTGCGTGTCGTCGACGGGCCGTTCCGCCGCTTCGACGGCGACTGGCGCTTCACGGCGCTTGCCGATCTCGGCTGCAAGGTCGAGTTCGACGTCTCGTACCAGATCGCGGACGCGCCGCTCGAGCGTCTCGCCCGGCCGGCGGTCGACCTCGTCGCGCGCGCGATGGTCAACGCGTTCGTCAAGCGCGCTGAGCACATGCACCGGGAGACGCCATGAACACCCGTGACAAGACATCCCTCGCCGACGCCGTGCGCGCGAGTCCGCTCGCAGTCGGCCTTTCGCAGCAGCAGGTCGAGGTCCTCGCCGAGCTCGTCGAGCGCGAGGCGTTCGCCGCCGGCGAGGTGCTGGCGCGCGAAGGCACCGTCGACGACCGGCTCGTCGTCGTCGTCGACGGCAGCCTCGACGTCGTCCGCCACCGCGGCACGCCGCAGGAGACGGTGCTCGCGACGCTGCGCGCCGGCGATCTCGCGCACGAGCTCGGCTTTCTCGACGGCACGCCGCGCTACGCGACGCTCGTCGCGACCGGCCCTGCGCATGTCCTGTTCCTCGAGCGCGGCCGCCTCGAGACGCTGATCGAGCGCGAGCCGCGCACGCTCTACGCCGTCATGCGCGCGATCGTCCGCGCGACCCACGCGCTGCAGACGCGCCTGTCGATGCAGGCGGTGGAGCTGACGAACTACGTCGTCAAGCAGCACGGCCGCTATTGAGCGGCCCGCGTTGACGGTGCGCGCCCGACTCAGGCGAGCAGCGCCGCCACGCAGACGAGCGCTGCGAGCAGCACCTGGAAGCGCGCCGTGCCGGCGAGCAGGGCGTTGAACGCCGGTCCGGGCGTCTCGTGCCAGAAGCGGCGCACCAGAGCGGCCGCGGTGGGCAGCGCGAGCAGCGGCAGCCACGCGGCGACGCCGAGCGGCGTCGCCGCACCGAAGAGCGTCAACAGCGCGAACGGCGCGAGCATCAGCGCCGCGTATTGCCAGCGCGTGAAGCGCCGGCCGAGGCAAACGGCGAGCGTCCGCTTGCCGACCGCGCGGTCCGGATCGACGTCGCGGTAGTTGTTGACGACGAGCACCGCCGACGCAGGCAGCCCGACGAGCGTCGCGGCGATCACCGCGCCGGGGCTGACGACGAGCGTCTGCAAGTAGTAGCTGCCCGTCACCGCGACGAGTCCGAAGAAGACGAAGACGACCAGGTCGCCGAACGGCGTGTACGAGATCGGCCGCGGGCCTCCCGAGTACGCCATCGCCGCCGCGGCCGAAGCGATGCCGGCGACGAGGATCGGCCAGCCGCCGTGCCACGCGAGGGCGAGGCCGACGAGCGTCGCGACAGCGAAGCACGCACGCGAGGCGCTGCGGACCTGGCACGGCGCGAGCAGGCCGAGCGCGGTCGCGCGCGGCAGGCCGAGGCGGCCGGCGCGGTCGGTGCCGCGCTCGAAGTCGCTGACGTCGTTGTCGAGGTTGGTGCCGGTCTGCAGGAGCAGCGCGCCGACGAGCGACAGGAGCAGGATGCCGACGTCGATCCGGCGCGTCTCCGCCCAGGCGAGCGAGCAGCCGACGAGCACCGGGTTGACGGCGATCGTCAACGTGTGCGGCCGCGTCGCGACGACCCATGCGCGCAGGCGCGACGCCGAGTGCCCGCCGACGGCGGATCGCGCGGCGTGACGCTCGTCCCTCTCGATCGCAGTCTCGGGTCGCATGTTCGGGGGCGATCGTGCCGCGGGTGCCACCGACGCGGTTGACTTGGATCAGTCGACCCGCGTTGTGGCACCCTAGAGTCGATGCGCAGCGCTCCGCGAGCGACGGCGCGCTCGCCTCCGCAACGATCAGGATCGACGATGGGTCCGGCCGCGATCACCGTGCTGCTGTTGCTCGCGATGACGGGCTTCCTCGCGCTCGCCTGGCGCAAGCTCAGGATCGTCGTCGCGCTGCAGCCCGAGAACCGCCGGGACGCGCCGCTCGCCCGCCTGCGCACGGTCGCCGTCAACGGCTTCCTGCAGCGCCGGATGGTCAAGCGCGAGTGGCGATCGGGCCTGATGCACGCGGTGATCTTCGTCGGCTTCCTCTCGCTCCTGCTGCGCAAGCTCCAGCTGCTCGCGATCGGCTACGCCGAGACGGCATCGTTCCCGGCGTGGTTCGGCGGCCCGTTCGCGGCGTTCAAGGACGCGATCGAGATCGCCGTCGTCGCCGCCGTGGTCTACGCGTTGCACCGGCGCTTGTTCGCGCGTCCGCCGCGACTCGAGCCGAACCGCGAGGCGATCCTCGTCCTCGGCCTGATCCTCGCGATCATGGTCACCGACTTCGCGTTCGACGGCTTTCGCTTCGCGCTGCTCGCCGACAGCGTGCCGCAGATCGGACACGAGCGCGCCTACGCGTTTGCAGGAAGCGCCGTCGCGAGCGCGCTCGCCGGCCTGCCGCCCGACGCGCTCGCGGCCGGCTACGCCATCTCGTACTGGACGCAGATGACGGTCGTGCTCTCGTTTCTCGTCATCCTGCCGCTCGGCGAGCACTTCCACATCGTCACGGCGCTGCCGACGCTGTGGTTCAGGCGCGGCCGCCCGGCCAACCGCGTACCCGGCGTCGATCTCGAGAAGCTCATGGCGGCCGAGGAAGAGTCGGAGATGAAGGCGGGCGTGCGCAGCGCGATCGACCTGACATGGAAGGAGGGGCTCGATGCGTTCACGTGCACCGAGTGCGGCCGCTGCAAGGACGCGTGCCCGACCCACCTCACCGAGAAGCCCCTGTCGATGAAGATGGTCAACGACGGCGTCAAGCGCCACCTCGTCGAGCGCGCCGACTGCATCGTCGCCGGCGATCCCGGCAGCGAGCTGCCGGCACTCGTCGGCAACGTCATCGCCGAGGAGACGCTCTGGGCCTGCACCTCGTGCGGCTACTGCGAAGCGGCGTGCCCGATCGAGCTCGAGCACCTCGACCGCTTCTTTCGCATGCGCCAGCACCAGGTGATGATCGCCGGCGAGTTTCCGCACGAGCTCAAGCACCTGTTCGAGGCGGTCGAGGCCGAGGGCAACCCGTGGGGGCTGCCGGCGAGCGAGCGCGCGTCGTGGACCGAGGGGCTCGACGTGCCGATCGTGCGCGACGCCGAGCAGATGGCGTCGTTCGACTATCTCTTCTACGTCGGCTCGGCGATGTCGTACGACCCGCGCGGTCAGAAGATCGCGCGCGCGTTCGTGCGCATCCTGCAGCACGCCGGCGTCCGCTTCGGCATCCTCGGCGCGCGCGAGGGCTCGACCGGCGAGTGCGTGCGCCGGGTCGGCAACGAGATGCTCTTCCAGCAGCTCGCCACCGCGCTCTCGGCGACCCTTGGCGAGCTCGGCGTCCGCCGCATTGTCACCTGCGATCCGCACGCGCTCAACTCGCTGCGCAACGAATATCCGGAGTTCGGCACCAACGTCGAGGTGGTCCACCACACGCAGCTGATCGCCGAGCTGCTCGCCGATGGCAGGATCGACGTCGACGCCTCGCTCGCCGGCGCGATCTACCACGACCCGTGCTACCTCGGCCGCCACAACGGCGAGTACGACGCGCCGCGTGCGATCGTGGCGCGGCTATCGACCGACGCGCCGCGCGAGTTCGCGCTTTCGCGCGAGAAGTCGATGTGCTGCGGCGCCGGCGGCGGCAGGATGTGGATCGACGAGACGATCGGCAAGCGGATCAACGTGCTGCGCGTCGAGCAGGCGCTCGCCGAGTCGCCGGGCACGATCGTGACCGCGTGCCCGTACTGCGCGGTGATGATGGGCGACGGCCTCGGGACGCTCGGCAAGGACGGCGAGGTCGCGTCGCGCGACATCGCCGAGCTCGTCGCCGAAGCGCTCCGGCCGCGCGTGTCTCAGACCGTCGCGGTCTCCGCCGGCGCCGAGCAGCGCTCGACCAGGTAGAGGATCGACTCGTAGGGAACGCCGGCGGCCTCGGAGAGGCCGATCTCGCAGGTCCGGCTCGTCGAGACGCCGCCGCTGCAGCCGGCCGGGATGGCGCTCCTCAGGTCGCGCAGGGCGTGCTCGTTGAGCTCGGGCCTGACGAAGCCGCGGTCGCCGGCGAAGCCGCAGCACTGCACCGCGTCGACGGTGACGACCGCCTCGCTGCAGCGGCGCGCGAGCGCGACGAGCTTGTCGGCGCTGCCCATCTTGCGCACGCTGCAGACCGGATGGACCGCGACCGTGCCGCGCTCGGGAACGATCGCGAGTCGAGGCAGCAGCGTGTCGTGGACGAGGTCGACGCTGTCGTGGACCGCGAGCGCGCCCGCGAGCGTCTTCTTCATCCTGAACGCGCACGGGCTGGTGTCGAAGACGATCGGCCAGCGGCCGTCCTCGCTCGCTTCGCGCAGCGCCGCGGCGAGCTCGTCCGACTTCAGCGCTGCGGAGTCGTCGAGGCCTTTCGTCTCGAACGGCTGGCCGCAGCACAGCGCGTCGAGTGCCCGCGGATAGACGACGTCGAAGCCGGCCCGGCGGAACAGCCGCTCGGCGACCGCGGGCAGCGGTTCGGCGTCGTGGCCGCGTTGCGGCCCGAAGTTGCGCGCCGCGCAGCTCGGGAAGTAGACGAGCCGCTCGCGGCCGCTCGGCGCGAACGCCGGCGCGACGAAGCGGACCGGCCGGGCGAGCTGCGGCGACCACTTCGGCAGGTGTCCCTGCGACGCCTTGCGCATGCCGTCGAGGCCCGTCTTCATCGCCGCCGTGCCGAGCGCGCCGTGCAGCAGGTCGGCGGCGCCGAGGCCGGCGCGCAGCACCGCGGTCACGGCGCCGAACTGGCGCGCGGCGACATCGGCGACGCCTCTGGCGAGCGGGCCGGCGCGGCGGCCGCGCAAGGCCTTCGTCAAGAGCCCCGTCTCGATGCCGACCGGGCACGCGGTCGCGCACAGCCCGCACGCGGCGCACGTGTCGATGCCCTGGTAGTCGTACAGCTCCTTCAGCGCGGCGGAGCGCTCGGGCTCGTTGCCGTTCGCGTCGAGCCTCGCGATCTCGCGCCAACCGACGATGCGCTGCCGCGGCGACAGCGTCAGCCCGCGCGACGGGCACTTCGGCTCGCAAAATCCGCACTCGATGCACTTGTCGACGATCGGGTCGGCGGCCGGCAGCGGCTTCAGGTGGGCGAGGTGCGCGAGCGGGTCGGGGTTGAGGATCACGCCGGGGTTGAGCAGGCCCTGCGGGTCGAACATCGCCTTGATGCGGCGCATCGTCGCGACCGCCTGCGCGCCCCATTCGAGCTCGACGAACGGCGCGACGTTGCGGCCGGTGCCGTGCTCGGCCTTCAGCGAGCCGTCGTACTTCGTCACGACCATCGCGCACATCGCGTCCATGAAGCGGCGATAGCGGTCGACCTCGGCGGCGCTGCCGAAGTCCTGCGTGAAGACGAAGTGGAGGTTGCCCTCGAGCGCGTGGCCGAAGATGATCGCCTCGCGGTAGCCGTGCTCACGGAGCAGCGTCTGCAGGTCGAGCGTCGCCGCGGCGAGTCGATCGACCGGGAACGCGACGTCCTCGATGATCACCGTCGTCCCGGTCGGCCGCACCGCGCCGACGGCGGGGAACATGCCCTTGCGCACGTTCCAGAGCGCCGCCGCCTCCTTGGGATCGGTCGCGAAACGCAGTGGCCGTGCGAGCGCGAAGGGGGCGAGGGCGGCGGCGATGGCCTCGACTCGCACCGCTAGCGCCGCGGCGGTCGCCGCCCGCGTCTCGACGAGCAGCGCCGCGCCGTCGGCAGGCAGCGTCGCCAGCGCCTCGGGCATGCCGGGCTTGGCCTCGACCGAGCGCAACGACGCGCGATCGAGCAGCTCGACCGCGGCGACCGGCGTCGACTTGAGGCGCGTCACCGCGCTGCACGCGGTCTCGAGGTGGTCGAAGAGGACGAGCGCGCTCGCCTTGTGGGGGTGCTCCTCGACCGTGCGGTACGTGATCTCGCTGATGAAGCCGAGCGTCCCCTCCGAGCCGATCATGAGGTGCGCGAGGACATCGATCGGATCGTCGAAGTCGATCAGCGCGTTGAGGCTGTAGCCGGTCGTGTTCTTCAGCCTGAACTTGTGGCGGATCCGCGCTGCGAGCTCGGCGTCCGCGCGGGTCTCGCGTGCGAGCTCGGCGAGCCCGTCGCCGAGGTCGGGACGCGACCGCGCGACCTCGGCGCGGCTCGCGGCGTCGCGCGTGTCGAGCACGGTGCCGTCGGCAAGGACGACGCGCAGGCCGGCGAGCGTGTGGTAGCTGTTCTGCGCCGTTCCGCAGCACATTCCGCTCGCGTTGTTGGCGGCGATGCCGCCGACCATCGCGGCGTCGATCGACGCCGGGTCGGGTCCGATCTTCCTGCCGAGCGGCGCGAGCGCGCGATTCGCGGCGGCGCCGATCACTCCCGGCTGCAGCGCGACCGTCGCGCCGTCGTCGGCGACCCGGATGCCGCGCCAGCCGTCGCCGAGCAGGATGAGCACCGAGTCGGTGATCGCCTGCCCCGACAGGCTCGTCCCCGCGGCACGAAACGTCACCGGCGTGCCGAGGCGAGCGCAGCACCCGAGCACGCGGCGGAGCTCGGTCTCGTCGTCGACGACGACGACGAGCTTGGGGACGAGGCGATAGAAGCTGGCGTCGGTCCCCCATGCGAGCAAGCGCAGCGGATCGCTGACGAGGCGGTCGGCAGGCAGGAAGACGGCGAGCTGGTTGCGCAGCTGGCGATGAGCGTCGGGCAGCATGGCGCGTCCTCGCAGGGTGGGGGGACTCTAGGCAGCGCGCGGCGGCCGCCGGTTGATGCAGATCAGAACGTCGGCTGGCCGCCGGCGACGCTCGTCAAAGGAGGGCGCGCGACCTCCACATACACTGCCTTGATGACCTCGACACATGGGGGCCTCGGCCCGACCCTGTTCCGCTCGCTGCACGCCGCCACGTGCCAAGTGCGGTGCTCGAGCTGCAACCTGCGCGAGATCTGCCTTCCGGTCGGATTGACGCGCGACGAGCTCGAGCGCATCGAGCATCGCCTCGTCGTCGCGCAGCGCAAGGTCGCGCGCGGCACGACGCTGTTTCGCGCCGGCGACCACGCCGACGCGCTGTTCGCCGTCCGCACCGGCTTCTTCAAGACCTTCGTGCGTTCGCACCAGGGCGACGAGCAGATCACGGGCTTTCAGATGGCGGGCGAGCTGATCGGCCTCAGCGGCATCGATTCGGGCGCGCACCAGGTCGACGCGGTCGCGCTCGAGGATTCGCAGGTCTGCGTCGTTCCGCTCGCCGAGCTCGAGGTGCTCGAGCGCGAGGTGCCGTCGCTGCAGACGCGGTTCCACCGCGTGATGAGCCACGAGATCGCAGCCGGCCACCAGGCCATGCTGCAGCTCGGCAGCATGCACGCCGAGGAGCGCGTCGCCGCGTTCCTGCTCAACCTCATGCACCGGCTCGCGGTGCGCGGCTTCTCGGCCACTTCGCTGCTGCTGCGCATGAGCCGCGACGAGATCGGCAGCTTCCTCGGCCTGACGCCCGAGACGGTGAGCCGGACCCTCTCGGCCTTCCAGGCCGGCGGCCTGCTCGTCGTCCGTCAGCGCCTGATCGAGGTGAACGACGCGACGGGCCTGCAGCGCGTGCTCGACGGCGCTCCGGCGTAGCCCCGGCGCCTAGACGTCCTCGGGAACCATCTCGATCGCGCCGCACGGGCATTCGGCAACGCAGACGCCGCAGCCCTTGCAGTAGTCGTAATTGAACGCGAAGCGATTGCCCGGGCCGAGCTTGACGACGGCGTTGTCGGGGCAGACGCCGTAGCAGTTGTCGCACTCGAAGCAGTTGCCGCAGCTCAGGCACCGGCGTGCCTCGAACAGCGCGTTGTCCTCGGTGAGGCCGCCCTGGACTTCGTCGAAGCTGCTCGTGCGCCGCGCCAGGTCGAGCTGCGGCCGCACCGTCTTCGGCGCGTCGCTGTAGTACCACGGGTTGAGCCGCTCGAACGTCGCCGGCGCGTGCTTCGCCGCCGGCGCGAGCTTGACGCCGCGCAGCCAGGCGTCGATGTGGCGCGCCGCCTTCTTGCCGTGGCCGATCGCGACAGTGACGTTGCGCTCGGCAGGGACCATGTCGCCGCCTGCGAAGAGACCGGGGTACGACGTCATCATCGTCTGCGGATCGACCTGGACGACGCCATCTTCGACCCGTAGGCGGGGCACGTGGTCGAGCAGCGAGAGGTCGACGTCCTGGCCGAGCGCGAGGACGACCGAGTCGGCCTCGAGCGTCTCGAGCTCGCCGGTCGGCTGGGGGTTGCCCTTGGCGTCGAGCGTCATCTTCTCGATCGTCAGCGCGCCGCCTTCGGCCTGCTTGATCGTCGACAGCCACTTCACCATCACGCCTTCCTCGAGCGCCTCCTCGACCTCGAAGTCGTGCGCCGGCATCTTCTCGCGGGTGCGGCGGTAGACGATCACGGCCTCGGTCGCACCGAGGCGCTTGGCGGTGCGCGCAACGTCGATCGCGGTGTTGCCGCCGCCGTAGACGACGACGCGGCGGCCGAGCTGCGGCGGCGCCTCGCCTTCCATCGAGCGCAGCACCGCGACGGCGTCGAGGATGCGCGCCGAGTCCTTGGCCGGGATGTACGCGCGCTTGGCGATGTGCGCGCCGACGGCGAGGAACGCCGCGTCGAAGCCGCCGTCCTTCATCGCCTGCACGATGTCGCTGACCTTGGCGCCGAGCCGCACCGTCACTCCCATGTCGACGATGCGCTGCATCTCGGCGTCGAGGACGTCGCGCGGCAGCCGGTACTTCGGGATGCCGAAGCGCATCATGCCGCCGAGCACCGGGCCCGCCTCGATGACGGTGACGGCGTGGCCGAGCCGGCGCAGGTGGTACGCCGCCGACATCCCCGACGGCCCGGCGCCGACGACGAGCACGTGGCGGCCCGTCTCGTTGGCGGGCCATTCGAACCGCCAGCGCTGCTTGAGCGCCTCGTCGCCGAGGAAGCGCTCGACCGAGTTGATCCCGACCGGCGCGTCGATCCTGCCGCGGTTGCAGACGCTCTCGCACGTGTGGTAGCAGACCCGGCCCATGATCGCGGGGAACGGGTTGTCGCGCGTCAGGTGCCGCCACGCCGCCTCGTAGTTGCCGCTCTCGGCGTGGAAGAGCCAGCCCTGGATGTCCTCGCCGGCGGGGCATTCGCCGTTGCACGGCGGCAGCCGGTCGACGTAGACCGGCCGCTCGGTGCGCCACGAGCCGGTCTTGTTGGCGAGCGACGATCCCGGGTCGAGCGTGATCGCGAACGGCTTCATCATCGTCATGCCGCGCTCCCTTCGTCGAGCAGGTGAAAGCGCCGGATGTTGCGGTCGGCTTCGTCCTGGATGCGTTGCAGCATGTCGGCGTGGCCGTTGGCGCCGAACAGGTGTGCGAAGCGCTTCTGCGGCCGCAGGTACTCGTCGACCGGAACGCGGCGGCGGATCTTGCTGACGCGCGTCACCTCGCCGCGCTCGGCCTCGAACACCGGGAAGATCCCGGTCTCGCGCGCGAGACGCGCGAGGCGGATCGTGTCGTGGCTCGCCGAGCCCCAACCGAGCGGGCATGGGACGAGGATGTGGAGGTAGCGCGCGCCGCGGATCGTCATCGCGCGCTCGACCTTGGCCTCGAGGTCGTGGAGATCGGCGACGGTGGCGGTCGCAACGTAGGGGATCTCGTGCGCCATCGCGATCCGCGGCACGTTCTTGCCCTTGCCGAACTCGGCGCCGGGCGCGGCGCCGACCGCCATCGTCGTCGCCGTGCGCGCCGCCGGCGGCGTCGCCGAGCTGCGCTGCACGCCGGTGTTCATGTACGCCTCGTTGTCGTAGCAGATGTAGAGGACGTCGTCGTTGCGCTCGAACATTCCCGACAGGCAGCCGAAGCCGATGTCGGTCGTTCCGCCGTCGCCGCCCTGCGCGATCACGCGGACGTCGCTCGCGGTGCGACCCGACTTCAGCGCGCGCACGTGCAGCGCCGCCGCGATTCCGGTGCCGACGGCAGCGGCGTTGCCGAACAGCGAGTGGATCCACGGCAGCTGCCACGACGACTCGGGATACGGCGTCGAGAAAACCTCGAGGCAGCCGGTCGCGTTGGCCGCGATCAGCCGCTTCGACGTCGCGCGCATCGCGGCGTCGATCGCGTAGCGCGCGCCGAGCGCCTCGCCGCAACCCTGGCACGCGCGGTGGCCCGAGTTGAGCGAGTTGCTGCGTGCCGTCGACGCCTGCACCGTGCGCAGCTCGGGCGAGAGCAACCGGTTGCCGACCGTGAACGTGCCCGTTTGGTAGAACTTGACTTGCTGGTCCATCACGCCACCTTCGCCGCGACAGTGCCGACGTCGCGCAGCAGGTTCTCGGCGATCGGGCCGCTCCTTCGCGTCTGCGCCTCGCGTGCGAGCTGACGCTCGACGATCCGCCAGTCGAGGTCGAGGAAGGTGAGCGGCGCGAGGCGGTCGGCGACGGCGTCTTTCAGCATCCGCTCGAGCGAGGCGCGCGTGATCGCTCGCCCGCCGAGTCCCGCGACGACGGTGTAGCCGTGCAGCTGCAGGCCCGAGAGGGCGACCCGGACGTCGGTCGAGACGACACCGCCGAGGCCGACGCAGAAGCTCTTCTCGAGGACGACGACGCGCTGCGCGCCCTGCAGCGCTGCGCGCACGGCGGCGAGCGGAAACGGCCGGTACGACTGGATGCCGAGGACGCCGACCTTGACGCCGTCGGCGCGCAACGCGTCGACCGTCTCCTTCAGCGTCCCGATCACCGAGCCGAGCGCGACGACGATCGTCTCGGCGTCGTCGCAGCGGTAGCCACGCACGAGACCGCCCGATGTGCGGCCGAAGCGTGCCTCGAACTCCGCCGCGATCCGCGGGATGTGTTCGAGCGCCGAGAGCTGCTTGGCGTGGGCGAGGTAGCGCACCTCCATGAACGCCTCGGGACCGACCATCGCACCGATCGAGACTGGGTCGGCGGGGTCGAGGACCTGGCGCGGCGAGTACGGCGGCAGGAAGGCGTCGACGTCGGTCGGCTCCGGGACGTCGACGCGCTCGACCGCGTGCGTCAGGATGAAGCCGTCCATGCACACCATCACCGGCATCGACAGCTCCTCGGCGAGCTTGAACGCCTGGATATGGAGGTCGACCGCCTCCTGGTTGGTCTCGGCGTAGAGCTGCAGCCAGCCGCTGTCGCGCTGGCTCATCGCGTCGCTGTGATCGTTCCAGATGTTGATCGGCGCGCCGATCGCGCGGTTGGCGACCGTCATCACGATCGGCAGCCCGAGCCCGGAAGCGTTGTAGACCGCCTCGGCCATGAAGAGCAGCCCCTGGCTCGCGGTCGCGGTGTAGGCTCGCGCGCCCGCCGCCGACGCGCCGATCGCGACGCTCATCGCCGCGAACTCGCTCTCGACGTTGATGAACTCGCACGGTGCGAGCGCGCCGCTCTTCACCAGCTCGCCGAGCCCTTCGACGATGTGCGTCTGCGGCGAGATCGGATACGCGCAGATGACGTCGGGCCGGCAGAGCGCGACGGCCTCGGCGACGGCGTGCGAGCCTTCAGTCTGCTTGAGCATCGGTGACCTCGACGAGCGCGTGGCTGACGGCCTGGTAGGCCTCGGTGGCGGCGGCGACGTTGCCGTCGGCGACCTTGCCGGTGAACTTGTCGCGGATCGCGTGCGCGACGGCGTCGAGCGTGACGATCCCGGTGAGGGCGGCGAAGCCGCCGAGCAGCACCGCGTTCGGCAGCGGCCGGCCGAGGTGCTTGAGCGCGATCTCGGTCGCGGGCACCGTCAGCAGCCGCTCGCGGCGGAAGCGCTGCGCGATCTCGCCGACGCCGAGCTCGTCGAAGCCGCGCTTGCTGTTGATGAGCACGTAGCCGTCGGCGCCGAGCCCCTGGAAGACGTCGACCTGATGGAGCAGCGTCGGGTCCTGCACGATCAGCACGTCGGGAGCGAGGATCGGCTCGCGCACGCGGATCTCGCGGTCGTCGATGCGGCAGAAGGCGACGACGGGTGCGCCGGTGCGCTCCGAGCCGAAGCTCGGGAACGCCTGCGCGTGGTGGCCCTGTGCGAAGGCCGCGATGGAAAGCAGCTCGGCGGCCGTGACGACGCCCTGTCCGCCGCGGCCGTGGAACCTGATCTGCAGCATTGCCGTTCCTCGGGGGGATCGCCGCGAGGCTAGGGAAGAGCGCCCGCGTCGGGATTGCGCCATGTCAAGTGCGTGGGCGTCCGCCCCGCGAGCCCGGCGGCGGCGCCGATGGCAGTTGACGTGGCGCAACGGCGCCGCCCGGCACGGCGGAGAACATCCCCGCAATTTGCCGCTCGACGCGGCAGCCGGACGCTCAACAGGAGACAGCCATGAAAGCAGGAGCAACGCGCCGCCGCATGGTGGCGCTCGCCGCGGCGCTCGCCGGAGCGCTCGCGCTCGCCGGCGCGCATGCACAGGCGCCGATCGTCATCAAGCTCAGCCACGTCGTCGCCAACGACACGCCGAAAGGCAAGGCCTCCGACTTCTTCGCCAAGCGAGCGGCCGAGCTCACCAAGGGCAAGGTCAAGGTCGAGGTCTACGCCAACTCGACGCTCTACAAGGACAAGGAGGAGCTCGAGGCGCTGCAGCTCGGCGCGGTGCAGATGCTCGCGCCTTCGCTCGCCAAGTTCGGCCCCCTCGGCGTCAAGGAGTTCGAGGTCTTCGATCTCCCGTTCATCTTCGACAACACCGCCGAGCTGCACAAGGTGACGCAAGGCCCGGTCGGCAAGCTCCTGCTCGCCAAGCTCGACGCCAAGGGCATCAAGGGGCTCGCGTTCTGGGACAACGGCTTCAAGTCGTTTTCGGCGAACAGGGCGCTCCGCACGCCCGACGACTTCAAGGGCCTGAAGATGCGCATCCAGAGCTCGAAGGTGCTCGAGGCGCAGATGCGCGCGGTCGGCGCGCTGCCGCAGGTGATGGCGTTCTCGGAGGTCTACCAGGCGCTGCAGACCGGCGTCGTCGACGGCACCGAGAACCCGCACTCGAACCTGTACACGCAGAAGATGCACGAGGTGCAGAAGTTCGTGACCGTCTCCGACCACGGCTACCTCGGCTACGCGGTCATCACCAACAAGAAGTTCTGGGACGCCCTGCCGGCCGACGTCCGCGGCCAGCTCGAGCAGGCGATCAAGGAGGCGACCGACTACGCCAACAAGATCGCGCAGGAGGAGAACGACAGCGCGCTCGAGCATGTCCGCAAGTCGGGCAAGTCCCAGATCGTCGTCCTGACGCCGCAGGAGCGCCTCGGCCTCAAGAAGGCGATGATGAAGGTGCACAAGGAGATGGAGTCGCGGATCGGCAAGGAGATCATCGAGGAGGTCTACAAGGAAACCGGGTTCGACCCGGCCAAGCTGTAGCCGATACTGCGCCCGGGGTCGCCGGCCCGACGTGCCCGGCGGCCCTTTTCGCGTCCGCTCTCGTCAGGAGTTCTCGATGCTGAAGGTCCTGGACCACCTCGAGGAATGGCTGATCTCGTTCCTCATGGGCGCGGCGACGCTCATCATCTTCGCCGCCGTCGTCCACCGCTACGCGAGCGGCTTCGCGATCCCGGGGGTGCAGGACTGGCTGCTCGGCCTCAACTTCGGCTGGGCGCAGGAGCTGTGCATCATCATGTTCGTCTGGATGGCCAAGTTCGGCGCCGCGTACGGCGTTCGCACCGGCATCCACGTCGGCGTCGACGTCCTCATCAACCGGATGAAAGAGCGCCGGCGCGCGAAGTTCATCGTCTTCGGCCTGCTCGCCGGCGCGCTGTTCACCGGCATCGTCGGCACGCTCGGCGCGACCTTCGTCTGGGAGAACGGCGCCCACCACGCGATCTTTCACGCCCTCGGGATCGCGACCGACACGCCCGAAGGGCCGACGACGCCCGACCTTGAGACGCCGACCTGGATCGTCTACTCGGCGGTGCCGCTCGGCTCGTACCTGATGTGCTTCCGCTTCCTGCAGGTGACGTTGGGGTTCCTCCGCACCGGCGAGCTGCCGCATCACGACCAGAGCAAGGTCGAGGGGATCGACGAGCCCGGCCTGCCGCCGGGCGAGGAGGACAAGATCTACCGCATGGACGACGAGCTGCATCCGCGCGACAAGGGGGAACCGCGATGAACACCGTCTTCATCTTCGCGCTCCTGGTGGCGCTGATGCTCACCGGGATGCCGATCTCGATCTCGCTCGGCCTGACGGTGCTCTCGTTCCTGTTCTTCATGACGCAGGTGCCGATCGAGTCGGTCGCGCTCAAGCTGTTCACGGGGATCGAGAAGTTCGAGATCATGGCGATCCCGTTCTTCATCCTCGCCGGCAACTTCCTCACCCACGGCGGCGTCGCCAAGCGGATGATCCGCTTCGCGACCTCGATGGTCGGCCACTTCCACGGCGGCCTCGGCCTCGCCGGCGTCCTCGCGTGCGCGCTCTTCGCCGCCGTGTCGGGATCGTCGCCGGCGACGGTGGTCGCGATCGGCTCGATCCTGCTGCCGGCGATGGTGCGCGCGGGCTTTCCCAACCGCTTCGGCGCCGGCGTCATCACGACCTCGGGCGCGCTCGGCATCCTGATCCCGCCGTCGATCGTGATGGTGATGTACTCGGTGTCGACCAACACCTCGGTCGGCGCGCTCTTCATGGCTGGCGTCCTGCCGGGCATCGTGCTCGCGACGATGCTCGGGCTAGTGACCTGGTACCGCGCGCGCAGCCGCGACTATCCGCGCCAGCCGCGGGTCGGCTGGGCGGGGCGGGTCAGGGCATTCCGCGACTCGTTCTGGGGGCTGCTGCTGATCGTCATCGTGATGGGCGGCATCTACACCGGCCTGTTCACGCCGACCGAGGCCGCGGCGATGGCCGCGGTGTGGTCGTTCATCGCCGCGGTCTTCATCTACAAGGACCTGCGGCTGAAGGACGTGCCGCGCGTGCTGCTCGCGTCCGCGAACATGAGCGCGATGCTGCTCTACATCATCACCAACGCGATGCTGTTCTCGTTCCTGATGACGCACGAGAACATCCCGCAGGCGATGGCCGACGGCATGCTCGGCACGGGAGTCGGCCTGATCGGGTTCCTGCTGATCGCCAACGTGCTGCTGCTCGCTGCCGGCAACTTCATGGAGCCTTCGTCGATCGTGCTCATCCTGGCGCCGATCCTGTTCCCGATCGCGGTCAAGCTCGGCATCGACCCGGTGCACTTCGGCATCCTGATGGTCGTCAACATGGAAGTCGGGATGTGCCACCCGCCGGTCGGCCTGAACCTCTACGTGGCCTCGGGCATCACGCGGATGGGGATCACCGAGCTGACGGTCGCGACGTGGCCGTGGCTGCTGACGATGCTCGTCTTCCTCGTCCTCGTCACCTACTGGCCGCCGCTCTCGATCTGGCTGCCGCAGCAACTCGGGATGATCACGGCGGCCCGCTAACGTGCATCGGCGCGGCGGCGGCGCAGGCGCAGCGCGCGTCCGCGCCCGGAAACGTCAGGTCTGCGAGTGGCCGTTCGCCGCCGCGCGGCGCGCAGCGCGCCGCCGCGCCGCCATCTCGCGTCCCATCGCCTGCGCCTCGACCGCGCCGGTGCGCGCCCGCGCCTCGGGGTAGAGGAAGGTCTCCTCGAGCTCGATGTGGTCGCGCGAGAGCGCGGCGAACACCGTGACGCCGTCGCGCAGGAACGCGACGTCGTACCAGTTCTGGCCGCGCGCGATCGCGTCGAGGTGCGGCTCGAGCTCGCGCCAGTCTTCCTCGAGCCAGTGGTGGTCCTGCTGCAGCCTGAGGATGTTCTGCTCGGTGTCGGCGTCGGCGCCGGCGAGCAGCTTCGGGAAGACGTGGCGCTCCTCGTCCTCGTGGTGCTGGCGCGCGGTCATCGCGAAGTGGCGGACGACGTCGGCGGCGAGCTCCCGGGTCGACGGGTCGGCCCCCGCCTCGATCCGATCGGCGATCGCTTCGAGCTTGTCGAGCGCGGCGAGCGTCTGACGATGACACTCGTCGAGAACGCCGAACGCGCTCGCCGTCGTGGCGGCGGGCGCGCGGCGATCGCGCGATCCTGAATCGGGCGGATGGGCCATGCGAGCAGACTACGCCTGCGTCGAACGACGTCGTTGATCTGGAGCAAACGCGTTCGCGTTGGCGCGCTTGCCCGCACGACGTGGCCGCAGCCGCCGCGTGCGCCGCCTTGACGTGGCGCAAGCGGGCGCGGCGCCGATCGCCGACATTGCGCGGCAGCCTTCGCCACGCCGCTGGCACCCCGAGGTTTCCGCGATGAAGATCGCTCTGTTCGTGCCCTGCTATGTCGACGCCTTCTTTCCCGAGGTGGGAATCGCCACGCTCGAGCTGCTCGAGCGCGTCGGCTGCGAGGTCGACTATCCGCTCGAGCAGACGTGCTGCGGCCAGCCGATGGCCAACAGCGGCTGCCACGCCGAGGCGCGCGACACCGAGGCGCTGTTCGCGAGCAACTTCGCCGGCTACGAGCACATCGTGACGCCGTCGGGAAGCTGCGCGCACCACGTCCGCGATCAGCTGACCGCGATCGAGCAGACGCCGGCGGTGCAGGCGGTGCGCCGCAACACGCACGAGCTCGTCGAGTTCCTGCACGACGTGCTCGGCATCCGCGAGTTCCCGTGGGCCGAGTTCCCGCACAGGGTCGGCCTGCACATCGGTTGCGCGACGCTGCGCCGGCTGCGCGAGGCGAGCGCATCGGAGATCAGCGAGCCCGCGTTCAGCAAGCCGGCCCGCCTGCTCGGCGCAGTGAAGGGAATCGAGATCGTGCATCCGGAGCGCGTCGACGAATGCTGCGGCTTCGGCGGCACGTTCTCGGTCGACGAGGAGCCGGTGTCGGCCAAGATGGGCCACGACAAGGTCGCCGACCATCTTGCCGCCGGCGCCGAGTACATCGTCTCGCCCGACATGTCGTGCCTGATGCACCAGCGCGGCTGCGCGCAGCGCGCCGGGGCGCCGATCAAGTTCGTGCACATCGCGCAGGTGCTGAACGGAGCGAGAGCGTGAGCCGCGTCGACCACGCCGAGGCGTCGTCGCGCTTCATCAAAGCGAAGGACCACGCCGAATTCCACGACAAGCGCCTCTGGGACCTGCGCCGCAAGCGCGACGCCGAGACGCAGGCGATCCCCGAATGGGAGGAGCTGCGCTCGCTCGCCTCGGCGATCAAGGAGCACACGCTCAGCCACCTCGGCGACTACCTGGTCGAGTTCGAGCGCAACGCGATCGCCAACGGCATGGTCGTGCACTGGGCGCGCGACGCCGCCGAGCACAACCAGGTCGTCTCCGAGATCCTGCAGTCGCACGCCGTGACGACGCTGGTCAAGAGCAAGTCGATGCTGACCGACGAGTGCGAGCTGCGGCCGTTCCTCGCCAACCGCGGCATCGAGACGATGGAGACCGACCTCGGCGAGCGCATCCAGCAGCTCGATGACGAGCCGCCGAGCCACATCGTGGTCCCCGCGGTGCACAAGCTGCGCGGCGACGTCGCCAAGGTCTTCGGCCGCACGATCGGCACCGATCCCGCCAACAGCGACGTCGCCTACCTCGCCGAGAGCCAGCGCCGGCAGACCCGCCCGTACTACCTGAAGGCCGGGGCGGCGATGACCGGTGCGAACTTCGCGATCGCCGAGACCGGCAGCTTCGTCGTCTGCACGAACGAGGGCAATGCCGACCTCGGCGCCAACCTGCCGCCACTGCACATCGCGTCGATCGGGATCGAGAAGCTGCTGCCGAAGGTCGAGCACCTCGGCGTCTTCGTCCGCATGCTCTCGCGCAGCGCGCTCGGCTCGCCGATCACGCAGATCACGTCGCACTTCCGCGCGCCGCGGCCGGGCACCGAGATCCACGTCGTCCTCGTCGACAACGGCCGCTCCGAGCGGCTCGGCATGGACGACTTCTGGACCTCGCTCAAGTGCATCCGCTGCGGCGCGTGCATGAACACGTGCCCGGTCTATCGCCGCAGCGGCGGCCTCAGCTACGGCGCGACGTACTCGGGGCCGATCGGAGTGATCATCGATCCGACCTTCAACCTGCGCAAGTACAGCTCGCTGCCGTTCGCGTCGACGCTGAACGGCAGCTGCACGAGCGTCTGCCCGGTCAAGATCGACATCCACGAGCAGATCTACAAGTGGCGGCAGATCATCGCCGAGCGCCACCAGCTGCCGATGGTGAAGAAGGAGGCGATGCGGATCGCCGGCAAGGTCCTGTCGAGCCCGAAGCTGTACCGCGCCGCCGTCGAGGCCGCCGCGGCGGGAATCGAGAAGCTGCCGCGCACGCTCGTCTACAACCCGTTCAACGCATGGGGGCGGCAACGCGAGGTGCCCGCGGCGCCGGCGCAGACGTTTCGCCAGTGGTACCTGAAGCACCGCGGAGGGAAGTCGCGATGACGACGACCCGTGACCACGTCCTCGCGCGCGTGCGCCGCAACCAGCCGGCGTGGCGCGAGCTGCCGCCGCTGCCAGCGTTCGCGCGCCGCCTCGACGATCCGCTCGCGACCTTCACCGCGGCGCTGACGCGCATGGGCGGCACCTGGGGCGAGGCCCCCGCGGGCAGGCTCGACGCGTTCATCCGCGCGCGCTTCCCGGATGCGCGCGTCGTCTGCTCGGCAACTCCCGAAGTCGAAGGAACGCGCCCGATCGGCGCGATCCGCGATCCGCGCGAGCTGGACGACGTCGATGTCGGCGTCGTGCGGGCCGCCTTCGGCGTCGCCGAGACCGGCTCGGTGTGGCTGAGCGAGCGCGAGCTCGGCGTCAATGCGATCGCCTTCCTGTCGCAGCACC
>Ga0105248_10002516_pt1 | contig 20400 bp, 19 predicted proteins | sample KBSS34metaG_FD_81524 | JGI IMG/M metagenome (GOLD analysis project Ga0105248, IMG submission 81524) | Switchgrass rhizosphere microbial communities from Kellogg Biological Station, Michigan, USA - KBS S3-4 metaG | ecosystem: Host-associated > Plants > Roots > Rhizosphere > Soil | place...
CAGCCTTATCTACAGACCGGTAGTAGGCATTCAACTTTGGCAAGAGTTCGTCGATTATAGGTTTTAGGTCGTTGACGTCAGCTTCAGTCAGCAACTGGCGCTTGTAGGACCTTCGAAGCCAGTGCTTGGTTTCATAGAACGAGCCGCGAGCTATCTTAATGAATCGACGATTGTATTGAATACTGCCGCGCCCGGTACCTTCTGCGATGTTAGATCCCACCCCGTCAGCGGCAGTCACAATTTGTTTGCCAATCGAAAGCCTGGGAAAGTACTCCCATTTAATAACTATCTTCCAAATTCGATCCGCAAGTTTTTCAGCCAATTGATAAACCCGCAGCTTTTCAAAATTCGTATGAGTCATGTGAGGTCTCCTGGTGAGTAGGATCAAAGCTCAAAGATCAAAGTACCAAGCACAAAGTACTAAGTACTAAGCACTAGTTATTCATAGCATCCGTCACCTTAATCTCTCCCGCGATAATCTTCTTCTTCGCCTCTTCGACCTGTTGGATTGCTTCTGGAGAGATCAGGCTTTGATTGTTTTCATCCATCGCGTAGCCAACACCGTCCTTGTCTAAACCAAAGACGTGCAGACCCGGTGAGAAGCGATGATTAAAAACTTCCTGGACGATGTTGTAGACAGCATTGTCGACTCGCTTAACCATGCTCGTCAGAACGAAGCCTGGTTTGACCATGTTTTGATTTGAATCAACACCAATTACAAAATGTGTTGCCCTACCGTTCTGCTTACCTTGTTGCTCGACAGCATCAAACGCACCCAGCCCTGAATTTCCGGCCGCGGTAAAAATTACGTCAGCCCCTTTGCCGATTTGGGACAACGAAAGTTCTTTGCCTTTGCCCGGATTGTTCCATGCACTATCTGTAACCCCTACGTAGTTCTGAATCACGTGAATATTTGGATTAACTGCTTTTGCACCTTCCTCATAACCTTTCTCGAAACGATGAATGAGCCCGATGTCCATTCCACCGAGAAATCCAATCGTTCCTGTTTGCGAAGTCTTCGCTGCCAGCATTCCTACAAGATACGAACCTTCCTGTTCCTTAAAAACGAGTGATGCTACATTTGGAAGATCACTGACACCATCGATAATCGCAAAGTTAATGTTCGGATAGTCCTTCGCCACATGCTCCATGATGGGAGCCTGCGCAAATCCCACGCCGATTATCAAGTCGAAATTTCGTTCAGCGAAAGCGCGCATTGCCGGTTCAATTGCGTTAGGCGTTCCGGGTTCAATATCACGCAAAACAATCGGCAGGTCTTTCGACGCACGTTGCACTCCCTGCCAGGCGGCAGCATTGAATGACCGATCGTCCTTTCCCCCAATATCGAACACGATCCCAACGTGAACTTTAGAACGATCGTCTGTGGCGTAACCCTTGTTACAGCCGGTCACTAAGACAGCCATACATGACAACGCCACCAAAAGAAGCAGTTTGTATTTCATTCGTTTATTACTTCCTTAACCAACTCCTGCAGATCCCTTACTGGTTCTTCTGTAATTTCATAAGCTGCTTGTATCCGCTGCACCGCCTCTTGGGCGTTTGCAGAATCCGCACAATAGACCACACCGAGAACATCTCCCTCGTTTATCTGATCTCCGATTTTGTGTTCAGCGATGAAACCAACTGTGGGATCTATAACGTCTTCGATGCGCACTCGACCGCCGCCGATGGCTGCTATCGTGTGTCCAATCTCTGTAGTGTCAACGTTGTTAATGTAGCCAAGGCGCCGGGATTCTACCTTAACGAAATCCTTTACCAAAGGTAGAAAATCCGCGGGAGCATCACAAACCCGAGGATCACCTCCCTGCGCATTGATGTTGTTACGCATACACTCCAACGCTGAGCCATCGTCCAGGACTTTCTGCACTCGTTCATGAGCGGCTTCAAGAGTGTTTTCTAGCCCGGCAAGTACAAGCATGTGAGCTGATAGTTCTGTAGACAGATCGAGCACAGGCTTCGCACCAGCGGGAGCATCGCCACGCAGCAAGTTGATGCACTCCTCGACTTCCAGCGAATTGCCGACTGCCCGACCGAGTGGCTGGTTCATATCAGTCAACAACGCGCGAGTTTTAATGCCACAGGAGTTGCCGGTTCTCACAAGTGCATGCGCCAGCGCTTTCGCTCGTGACTCATCGCGCATGAACGCACCATTCCCAACCTTCACATCGATGACCATTGCTCCAAGCCCCGCAGCACCTTTTTTCGAAATGATCGAAGCGACGATCAGGGGAATGGCTTCAACGGTAGAAGTCGCATCGCGCAAGGCATACATCTTCTTGTCAGCCGGCGCGATTTCAGCCGTTTGACCCGCCATCGCATATCCAACTTCCTCGAGAGTTTTCCTGAACTCCGACTCACTCAGATTTACTCGGTAACCAGGAATGGATTCGAGCTTATCGAGGGTTCCGCCCGTGTGACCCAGGCCACGCCCGGAGATCATCGGCACACAAACTCCACAAGCCGCGACCATCGGAGCAATGATCAGCGACGTCTTATCGCCAACGCCACCAGTCGAATGCTTGTCTGCTTTTGGTTTGGGAATGTCAGAAAAGTCGAGGATGTTTCCGGAGTTGAGCATTGCCTCAGTCAGTGCCTGTTGCTCTTCATCGTTCATGCCATTGAGATAAATGGCCATGAGCAACGCACTGATCTGGTAATCAGCAATTTTGCCGCTTGTGACACCATCGACGAAGAACGCGATCTCTTCACGAGATAGATTCTTCCCATCTCTTTTTCTTCTAATGACGTCTTGGGGTCTCAAGCTAGTTCCTCAGTTACTCTCCATCAGCACAGCGGCCTGAGCGGTAACTGCGAGCCCTTGACCCACTGCATCAACTCCTTCACCTGTCTTTGCCTTGACACTTACACAGCCAGGATCTACTCCGAGAATCTCAGCAATATTCGCACGCATCGTGTCAACGTAAGGTCTCAATCTCGGAGTCTCGAGCACTATTGTCGAATCAACGTTCACAACGTGAAGGCTACGTTCACGGACTAACCACATCACCCTGGACAACAATTCCAAACTACTAGCTCCACTCCATTGCGGATCTTTGTCGGGAAAGTGGACGCCGATGTCGCCTTCGCAAAGGGCTCCCAATATCGCATCCGCAATTGCATGCACCAGGGCATCTGCATCGGAATGTCCATCCGCTCCGCGATCAGAAACTATGTTGACCCCACCCAACACAAGCGGTCGCCCTTCGACGAGGCGGTGAGTGTCGCTACCTGTGCCTATGCGGAACATTCTCTTAGTACGTTTCCGGTAAGCTCCGTACTTGAAATCCAAAAAGCAAAGACTTAAGACCAAAGCCCTTCGCGCATAATCGACTCAGCCATTGTCAAATCGGCCTGCGTCGTAATCTTTATGTTCCTTGCGTTACCTTCAATGACGACGACTCTTTCGCCAAGTTTCTCAACCAATGAACACTCGTCAGTTAATGATGCGTCGGTAACGTCGACGTTTTCATACGCTTTTCGCAACAGATCGTAGCGAAAACATTGAGGCGTTAAAGCGCGTCTGAGTCGTTCACGATTGACCGTACATACCACGGCCTGGTCCGTCACCTCTTTAATCGTATCCGTTACCGGGGCGACCAGAATAGCTGCGCCATGCCGCTCGGCTGCCACAATAGTCTCCCGAATCTCTTCGACAGTAACAAAGGGACGAACGCCATCATGAACCGCCACGATCTCAGCCGTCGCTGATCGAATGGACATCAACCCTCGCTTCACAGAGTCGGCACGGGTTGGCCCACCCGGTACAACTTTGGCTAGCTTTCTCAAGCCAAATCTTTCGGTCAGCGACAGAAAGTTTGCGGACTCTGTTGCCGGCAACACAACTATGACTTCGTGGATGCTGTCGCACTCCTCAAATCGTTTGAGAGTGTGAAAGACAATCGGCATTCCAGCCAATTGCAGAAACTGCTTCGGCCGATCGCTCGCCATCCGCCTGCCTGTTCCGGCGGCGGCAATAATCGCGGTGTTCATGAAGAGAGATAGGAAGTTGCAGGAGAATGTCCGATAAGTTTTGTAATCTCATGAAGGAGACTACACAGCACTAAGCTGAAGCTTATCGGACATCAAACTTACGTCTCCGTGATTGCGTCGCTGTCGGTAATTCGCACCGGACCCGGCGCTGAACGAGAATCACGTGCTTGACGACGCGAGGTTCCATTAGTGCGATGAATGTCGTTGTGACCACCGTTCTCAGCTTCTTCCCAAAGGCGACCGAAGATCATCTTTCCAGCAGTCGTCTGCAGGACACTCGTCACAGCGATATCCGCATTCTTACCAATTAACTTGCGCGCATTGTCGACAACCACCATAGTGCCATCATCAAGATAAGCGACGCCCTGATTGTATTCCTTGCCTTCTTTGAGGATGAAGACACGCATGGCTTCACCGGGAAGCACAACCGGTTTGAGAGCATTTGCCAGCTCATTGATGTTCAGAACACTCACACCACGAAGTTGCGACACCTTATTAAGATTGAAGTCGTTGGTGACAATTACGGCATCGAGTTGTTTTCCCAGCTCAATCAATTTCAAGTCGACTTCTCGCACCGACGGAAAGTCAGTCTCAACAATCTGGATATCCAGTGAACTGTTGTTCTGCAAACGATTCAACATGTCCAGGCCACGTCGACCTCGCTGGCGTTTGGAAGAATCTGGCGAATCGGCGACTTGTTGCAACTCGCGAAGAATGAACTGTGGGATGATGAGCGATCCCGTCAAAAAGCCGGTCTCTGCGACGTCAGCAATTCTTCCGTCGATGATCACCGATGTGTCCAGGATCTTTAAGTCACGACGACTCACCTTGTCGCTAAAAATCCCTCCGAGAGCGGAGAGTTCAAGGTAGTCGCCCTTGGCAGCACCCACCATCAACCCTACGTAGGCCATGAAGAAGGTCAACGCGAGCGTGATGAATGTTTTTACGTGGGGTCCGACCGCCATGGATTCCTGGCTACTGATTAGCGAGCCAATCAGATAGGCGCCCACGATTCCAAGAATCGATCCAACCGCTGCCCCGATTAGTGTTTTGAGTGTCGCACGGCGAATTCTAAGTTCGAAGAGGATTATACAAATTGCGATCAATGCACCAACGCCAGCAGAGATCCACGAGTCGCCGGCGACTGGTCGAAGTATGTATCCAGCTCCTATTAAAATTGCCGTAAATATAAGTCGAATAAGAACAACATCGGCATGCATGATATTGGCATACTACCATGCGAATAAGCGCAGCGTCACGGGAATACAGCGTCGAAGTATGCCCGATTTCATCACAAGACTTTGAAGCGCCTATGTCCGATGTGCTTCAACTTGTCGCGCCTTTCGGTCAAGGGCTCCTTGATGGAACGGAGGGGTTGGAGTTAAATGGGCGCCATGTGGAGACAATCGATCATCGTCGCAGTTGTGCTGGCTTTTGCCTGCACCTTCACGGGAAGGTTGCGTAGTCAAACTTCCCCGACTTTAAAGTTCAGCGCACCATCTGGATGGGTTGAGGAGAAAACAAGCTCAGCGATGCGCGTCGCTCAGTACAGACTTCCGAAGGCTGAGGGCGACACGGAAGACGGTTCGCTCGTTATTTATTACTTTGGACAGGGTCAAGGTGGCGGCACTGCAGCGAACGTCGAGCGCTGGATTAATCAAATGAAACAACCCGATGGTAGTGATTCGAAGGGCAAAGCAAAAGAGGAAAATCTAACCGTTCACGGCTTGAAGATAACTTCGGTCGCTGTGAGCGGGACTTACACCGCTGAAATGGCTCCGGGGAGTGGGACCTTTCACAACAATCCCAACTATCGATTGCGTGCGGCAGTTATTGATACGGCGAAAGGTTCGTACTACTTGAAACTGGTAGGACCTGAGAAAACGATCGCCAAGTGGGACCAATCGGTGACTGAGTTTGTCAGCTCGTTGAAGTTTGAGTGAGGCAGGAATCGCCGATTGCCGATTTGAATAACAGCTGAACTCAATGAATTTCAAAGGCCAAAAGACCTAAAGCCGAAAGCCAAAAACTGGCAATCGGCGGTTGGCAATCAGCTGTTGATGTTTTCTTACTTGTAACGGTAGGTAATGCGTCCGCGAGTCAGATCGTATGGCGACATCTCGACGCTCACTCGGTCGCCAACCAAAATCCGAATGCGATTCTTGCGCATCTTCCCTGAGACAGCCGCCAAAACCACGTGCTGGCTGTTATCAAGTTGCACCTTGAAAAACGCGTTGGGTTGTTTATCGATAATCACACCTTCTGCCGGAATTAAATCTTCTGCTGCCAAGTAGTTTCTCCTTCAATTGTTAGTAGGATCGAGGACTGAACTGAGTACTCTGTGCTTTGTACCTTGTTCGCAGCGAACAATAGCACAACCCGCCTGAAAAAGTGCAAAGCACAAGTCCTGGTTTACCTGCTTGCTCGTCGAGGACGAAATGAGCGAGTGAACACTGAATTGGTAGGACGACCTATCGGTTTACTTGTCGGTGGTAAGACTGCTCGACCACCAAAACCGTCGGGTACAATCCTTTTTACAGTTTGCCCCATCAGTTTCTCAATCGCCCGCAGTGAAAGCTCATCAACTGGAGTGACGATGGTTATCGCTTTCCCCTTGTTACCCGCTCGCCCTGTTCGGCCAATGCGGTGCACATAATCCTCTGGTGCAGCCGGTACGTCGTAGTTGATCACATGGGAGACGGAGTCTACATCTAACCCTCTCGACGCGATGTCTGTTGCGATGAGAACGCGTGTGCGACCGTCGCGAAATCCACGCAGTGCGGCTTCCCGCTGCGGTTGGCTACGATCAGAGTGAATGCGATTGACGCGATGATCACGAGCCGCAAGAATGTGCGACAAGCGTTCCGCCGAGCGTCTCGTGCGAGCAAACACCAGCACGCGCTCAAAGCTTTCGCGTTCCAGTAAATCAAGCAACAATGCGGTCTTCGATTCGGCGGCAACCTGATAGGCGGTTTGCTCCACCAAGCTCGCGGGACGTCCTCGCTTGCTGACCTCCACTAACTTTGGCTCCTGCATTGTCGAACGAGCGAGTCGCTCGATCTCGGGAGAGAGTGTTGCCGAGAACAATAGGGTCTGTCTTTTTTCCGGCACGAGCGAAAGTACTTTTCGAATCGCCGGCAAGAAACCCATGTCCAACATTCGATCAGCTTCATCCAGCACCAGGACTTCCACGTGCGAAAGATTCATGACACCACGTTCAGCCAAATCAAGTAACCGTCCCGGTGTGGCAACAACTACTGTCGCGCCACGTCGAAGATCGGCGATCTGGGTTTTAATATTCGCGCCGCCAATGAGAATGACGCTGCGATTGTTTTTGATCGTATTTAGCTGGTTGTAGTTTGTTTGGATCTGCAACGCCAACTCTCTGGTCGGTGCCAATACGAGTACGCGAACACCGGGCCTGCGAGTGTCGGAAAGCTTTTGAAGAATAGGCAGTAAGAATGCGGCCGTCTTACCGGTGCCTGTTTCAGCGCAACCGATCAGGTCGCGACCTTCGAGAATCACAGGAATCGTCTGGTGTTGTATCGGGGTTGGGACTGTATATCCCAGGGACTCAACCACTCGTAGTTGAGCGGCTCCAAGTCCCAAATCTAAGAATTTCATAATATTTTCAATTCTAGTTCTCCGCTCCTGTGTCTCGTGATCCATCATCGCGACAGATCACGAAAACACAAAAAGCAGGATCGAACTAATCGAACATCAGGTGCTTACCACCGGGGCTCGCGATGTCCTCCACCAAAACCGCCGCCGTTGCCACGACCACCGCCACCGCCGTAGCCTCCGCGACCACCACCACCACCAAAACCACCACGACCACCACCGCCACCTGAGCGGGGCTCACGAGGCTTTGCTTCGTTCACTTTCAACGAGCGACCGCTGAGTTCTTTTCCATTGAACTGACTGATTGCTGCTTCGCCTTCTTCTTTGGTCGCCATCTCGACAAACCCAAATCCGCGCGATCTACCAGTGTCACGATCTTCAACAATGCTCGCGGACTCAACTGTACCGGCAGCGGCAAACAGCTCCTGCAAGTCCTGGCTTGAAGTCGCGAAAGCGAGATTTCCAACATATAGTTTCATAGACATATTTGTACCTTTTCCCTCCATAGGGAACAAAAAGAAGCTGCGAATCGGATTGGCTTCGGAGAAACGGTAGTCAGGCGAAGGGCCGGTGTTCGGATGCTCTATTGAGCGGCTTCTGAAATTGAAAACTGCCTACTCTCGAACTATCCAAACGACCAGCGCTGATATCTATTTTGCGCAGGGCGCATCACCGTCGATGCGCGAGAGAAGGAATAACTGAAAGGCACTATGCATGATTGCGGTCAAGTAAGCAAGCCACGAGCGGAGCGACCGGATTTCCTAATTACTCCATTTCTAATTTGGAGATCCAGTCCAGCTGTGTCTAAATCTGCGTAAATTGTGAAAACAAATCAATGAACAACATTCATCATCAAACCCTCAATTTGCTGGAAATTGCTAGAGAAACGATGCGTTCCAACGGTTTCGATCCTGACATGCCGGAGGCGGTTGAAAATGCAGTACAACACCTCGATGAACGGGCCACTATCTCCAAGTCTACGGCGCGCGACCTCCGTCAGTTACTTTGGTCCTCAATCGACAACCTGTCATCGCGAGACCTGGATCAAGTGGAGTACGTCGAGCAGCTGCCAAACGACACCATTAAAGTGTTAGTGGGAATTGCCGATGTCGATGCATTTGTTGCATATGACTCCGTCATCGACGCGCATGCCTCTGTTAATACAACCTCAGTCTATACCGGTGTGGCCACGTTTCCGATGCTTCCGGAGGAACTATCCACCGACAAAACTTCTTTGCTCGAAGGCCAGGACCGGCTCGCGATCGTGATTGAATTTCATGTTTCCGCTGATGGAAGCGCCAAGACCCAGGATGTCTATCCAGCCTTTGTGCGTAACTATTCCAAAATGTCTTATGAAGTAATTGGAGAGTGGCTGGATAACAACACCGCAGCTCCAAAAGAGGTCGGGCACGTACCGAAGCTTGAGGAACAAGTGCGCCTACAGTTTGAAGCCGCGCATCGTTTGCGAGAAGTGCGAAGACAACAGGGCGCATTGCAGCTCGAGACTATTCAGGCAACTCCCGTGATGGACGGGAGTGGCAACGTTACTGATCTCGCGGTGGACGCACGAAACGGCGCGCGCGATCTGATCGAAAGTTTTATGGTTGCGGCAAACGGGGCAATGGCAGAGTTCCTGGAGCAACGCAACGTCGTTTCCCTTCGCCGCGTAGTGACGACTCCAGCCAACTGGCCACGCATCGTGGAGATTGCCGAAGAGTTACATGACTCGCTACCGGCTGAACCGGATGTGCGAGCGTTGTCTAACTTTCTTGATCGGCGTCGACAAGCGGATCCTGATCACTTCGCGGATCTCTCTTTGGCTGTTGTGAAGCTGCTTGGCCCCGGCGAATATGTTGTGCAAAAACCTGGCGAGCAGAGTGCTGGTCATTTTGGCCTGGCCGTTCATAGGTACACTCACTCAACTGCACCGAATCGACGCTATCCGGATTTGATCACCCAACGTTTACTCAAGAGTGCCACGGCGATGGGTGGCAAAAGTTACAGCGTTGAGGAACTAAGTAAGATTGCTGATCACTGCAACGAACGCGAGAGCGCTGCGCGAAAGGTCGAACGCAAAATGCGGAAAGTAGCCGCAGCGATGCTTATGAGAAATCGCATCGGCGATCAATTCGACGCAATCGTCACGGGCGTTGGCCCAAAGGGCACTTTCGCCCGCGTGCTAAGACCACCTGTCGATGGGATGGTAGTCAAACGAGAGAGCGGTCTAAAAGTTGGACAAAAAGTCCGTGTGAAGCTGCTTTCCGCCGACCCTGAACGAGGTTTTATCGATTTCACCGCAATCTAGGACAGCGCTAAATCGTAGTCTGCCTGGTTCCGCTCGTCCGGAATACAAAGCTCAACACTATTCCAGCGATGAAACCACCGATGTGAGCTAGATAAGCAACGCCACCAGTCTCCGCCGACTGTGAAATTGATCCAATGCCACTCACAAACTGCAGCACTATCCAGAATCCGATTACGACCAGCGCCGGCATCGGAATGATTCCACGTCCCATCATCACTCGCACCTGACCACGCGGGAACATAACGATGTAAGCACCCAAGACTCCCGCTATTGCACCAGACGCCCCAAGATTGGGTACGCTTGACGTCGCTGTGAAGACCAGCTGCGCAAAGGTTGCGGCGATACCACAAAGCAAATAGAAAATCAGAAACTTTGCGTGCCCGAAACTATCCTCAACGTTATCTCCGAAGATCCAGAGATAGAGCATGTTTCCCAACAGATGAAGCCATCCGGCATGCATAAACATTGAAGTGAAGATTGTCGGGAAATCCCCAGCGGGATTTGCCAGGAACCTGCGGGGCACCAGGGACCACTGCTGAATAAAACTGTCGCCGCCGTTTAGTTCAACCAGGAAGAAGAGAACATTTAGAGCAATCAATGCATAAGTAACAACGGGAAAGCTTCTTTCTCCACTATTGTCATCGCCAATTGGAAACATCGCTATTCTCCTTCCTTATTTTCACCTTTAGTCGCCCTGCAGCAAGGCTGATGCCAGTAAGAAGGGCGAGGATCTGAGCTGAACTCTGGCACCTTTGCGTCCTGATTTCACACACAACCGCTATCAGGAACAGACACGATGTCCGATATGCTTTAGCTTGTCAGATCCTCCCTGTGTACGCCAGATTTGATAACCGACAAGCTAAAGCATATCGGACACTTCCCAATTTTGAACTGGTTCAAATTTTTCCTTGACCGCCGAACAAATGAGGTCTATCCTGCGTATAATTGAACGTGTTCAAATTCAGCTACAAAGGAGGCTGACCATGACAACCACATATACCTACCTGATTTACCTGACGATTAGCGTCGCTCTGACAATCTGGGTGGCTCGCACCCTCCACAAGAACGGCCGAGTGTTTCTGGTCGACGTCTTCCACGGCAACGAAGCTCTCGCCGACTCCGTCAATCACCTGCTGGTCGTTGGCTTCTACCTCATCAACTTCGGCTATGTCTCTCTGGCCTTGAAACTCGGATACTTGGTCACCAGTGCCCAGGAAGGAATCGAGGCGCTCTCAGTGAAAGTAGGCATGGTGCTCATCGTTCTGGGCGGCATGCACTTCTTCAATCTCTTCGTCTTCAGTCGCATGCGTCGCCGCAAACCAATTCATGACCATAGACCGCCAATCGCCCCCGATGCTTTCACCGCAGTGAAACAGGAGGCGTAACCATGCTCTCCCTGACTGTTCTTTACGATCCTGACTGCGGACTCTGTCGTCGAGCGCATGAGTGGGTTGCGGAACAACCAAAGCTGATCGCCCTGAACTTTGTGCCCTGTGCTTCGGACGAAGCGCGCAAGCGATTTCCACTGCTGGATCACGATCTGACCAAACAAGACTTGACCGTGATTCGTTATGACGGCGCAGTCTACTTTGGACCCAAAGCGTGGCTGATGGTTCTCTGGGCGCTTGCACGCTATCGCGACTGGGCATATCGACTCTCGACACCGGAGTTACTGCCGACGACCAAACGAGTAGTCTCGGCAATCTCGCAGAACCGGTATCAGATATCTCGTGTGATCGGAACTTCGTAGGGGCGGCACTCCGTGGCCGCCCTCGTTAACCCAACGATGGCGAACTATTCAACTTGGGGTGGCCACGGAGTGCCACCCCTACAAAAGGAAACGAATTCATGAGTGCGATGCGAAAAAAGAAATCAGCGAAGACTCAGAAAGGAGATCAGACGAAAGCGCTGATTCTCGAAACGGCCCTCGAGATGTTTCAGAAACGTGGTTACGAGCAAACCACCATGCGAGCGATCGCCGCAAAAGCCAATCTCTCGCTTGGCAACGCTTATTACTACTTTCCTTCGAAGGAACATCTCATCCAGGCCTTCTACCATCGCACTCATGAACTACACCTCGCCGCTGCAGTTCCCGCATTGGAAAAAGAGCGCACGTTGAAAGCACGCTTGCTGACAGTCATGCGCCTGAAGATTGAAACTATTGAGCCATATCACGAGTTTGCCGCAGCGCTTTTCAAGACTGCTGCACACCCAGAGAGTCCACTCAATCCATTTTCTGACGAGTCAGATACTGTGCGTCAGGAAAGTATTCAACTGTTTGCACAAGTCATCGAAGGTTCAAAGGCGCGAATACCTAGAGATCTGCTCGCTGAACTTCCCTACCTGCTCTGGGTCTACCACATGGGAATCATTTTGTTCTGGATCCACGACCCGTCACCAAAACACCGGCGGACTTATCGACTTGTGGATCACACTGTGGACTTGCTCGACAAGCTGATTTCACTCGCGAGTAATCCGTTCATGCGGCCTGTAAGAAAGCAGGCACTGCGACTCGTGGATGAGTTGCGCGATGCCGCCCGAGACTTCGACGACGATGCTGAAAGAGGTGAAAAATGAGAATCGCAATTACCGGTGGAACCGGATTCATCGGCAGCCACCTGGCAAATCGACTGGCAAGCGAAGGTCATGAAGTTGTTTCGATCGATCGAAGGTACCAGTCAAACGAAGGCGTGAGATCAATTTCCTGCGGATTGTCAGATGTCTCACGATTAATCGATAGCTTTAAAGGCTGCGATGCGGTTGCACATTGTGCCGGCATCAATCGTGAGATCGGTAATCAGAATTATCAGCGTGTCCACGTCGAAGGTACGAGAAATGTGGTTGAAGCGGCAAAGGCCACCGGTGTGAAAAAGATCCTACTGATGAGTTTTCTTCGCGCTCGTCCAAACTGTGGCTCTCCATATCATGAGTCAAAGTGGAAAGCAGAAGAGATCGTCCGCAACTCCGGACTTGACTACACAGTGATAAAAGCCGGTGTTGTTTATGGTCGTGGCGATCACATGCTCGATCATTTGAGTCATGCGCTACACACGTTTCCGCTCTTTGCTCTTGTAGGACTGAAGAACAAAACAGTGCGACCGCTTGCTGTTGAGGATCTCGTTCACGTCATGCGTGCAGCTTTGATCGACCGACGATTGAAACGGCAAACCATCGCGCTACTGGGTGCGGAAGAGATTTATCTGAAAGAGGCAGTCCGACGTGTCGCCGAGGTGTTAGGCAAAAAGCCATTGATGCTTAGATTGCCGGTTTGGTGCCATGAGTTGATGGCAGAAGTATTTGAACTGACGATGAAAGTGCCCCTCGTGTCTCGAGCTCAGGTTCGGATTCTTGCCGAAGGTGTTATCGAACCGGGCTCACCCGCTGTGCCAGTGCCTTACGATCTTGTTCCGACGCGCAGGTTCACAACTGAACAAATAAAGAATGGATTGCCTCAAGCGGGCCCCTTCTGCGTTAGAGACCTAAGGCTGTGCTCTTAGAAGTAGCACAGACTTCAGTCTGTGGCATGGTGAGAAGATCGTTACTCATTGGATGGGTCATCTAAAGGTCTGAATAGACTCTTTGACGCGATAGCGTCGCCTGAATTTAGACCGGCGTTTCAACGCCGGGATTTGGTGTCATTTTGGTGCTCGTCGCTTAGCGACGACTGAACTCGGCGTTTCAAGCGTCGCTACGCGACACGGCGTTTTCAACGCGCGTTCCCGGCTTTAAAAAGCCGGTCTACGTTCAAACGAGGCTGACGCGTCGCTCAGTAGCGGCACTTTACTGTTTGCCCTTCCCCGTTTACTCTCCGCCGAATGGCTCGCATCTGCATCATCGGCGGTGGCATTGGTGGTTTAACTACCGCAATCGCATTAAGGCAGTTTGGTTTCGAACCCGACATCTATGAACAAGCACCAGCGCTGCTCGACGTTGGTGCGGCTATCGCTATCTGGCCCAACGCAATGCGTGTCTTGCAACACGTTGGTCTCGCCGATCAGATTCTTGAGAAAGCCGGTGAGATAAGGGAAATTCAGTGGCTTGATCAAAACGGGCGTCCTATCAATCGAATCTCAATCACCGAGACAAGCTCTGCCGCCGTTCCCGCGATCGCCTTGCATCGTGCCGATCTACAGAGCGTGCTATTAGGAGCATTACCTCCTTCTTCGCTGCACCTCGGTAACTCACTTCTTGAATACATCACGGACAATGCAACAGTGGTGGCACACTTCGCCAATGGCAACTCATGCGAGTCTGACTTTCTAATCGGCGCCGACGGCATCCATTCAAGAGTTCGCACTCAACTACTCGATGATGCTTCACCAAGATATCGAGGCTACATGGTCTGGCGTGGCATTTCCCAGTCTGCTCCAAAGGCAATACCAGCGTTCACAGCAGTTGAGTTACACGGCTGCGGCAAGCGATTCGGTCTGGGACCTGTTGGTAAGGATCGAATTGGTTGGTGGGCAGCGGCGAACGCCGCAAACATTAGCCCAAAAGCAGAAGAGCGGACGGGCGACAGAACCACTTGGAAACTAGGTGAAAGCGTACCCTCACAAAGACCACATGACACCAAGGGCGAGTTGTTGCGTTTATTCGAGCGATGGTATCGACCAGCCATCCAGATGATCGAGTCAACGCCATCGGCATCGATTCTGAGAACTGGAGCATTCGATCGTGGTGTCAGTAGAAAGTGGGGCGAGGGACCAGTCACCCTACTAGGTGATGCGATTCATCCGACTACGCCAAATCTGGGACAAGGCGGTTGTATGGCAATTGAAGATGCAATGCTGCTGGCGAGATGTCTTCAAAAGTACAGCTCTGCCGATGCACTACGAACCTATGAACAACTCCGCTACAAAAGAACGACGACGGTCTCAAACTATTCGAGACTCTATGGGTCGATCGGGCAATGGGAAAACGTTTTCGCCAGGGGTCTACGGAGATCTGTGTTGTCTTTGATACCTGAAAGCGTGGCCCAGCGGCTGGTGAAGATCGTTTTTGACTACGACGCGTGTGAGGTAGAGGTTTGATGAGATTGCTGATTGCCGATTGCTGATTGCTGATTAAAAAAACCCTTCCAGCTCAGTAAGGACCATAAATAAACCGACAATCGGCAATCGGCAATCAGCAATGTCTTACCGATTTGTAGCACCACTTGCTCCAGCTGCAACCGGATTACCGTCGACATCAAGAATCATAATCGGAGCGATGTTCGTTGCCTTCAAAGGACCTTCGACAAGGCTCCTGTCTCCCACGATCACGATCGCCAGATGGTTGAGGTCGATGTACTTCTTCGCGACTCGCAGCAAGTCATCTTTCGTGACTGCCGAAATATTCTTTGCGTAGTTCTGATAGTAGTCGTCAGGCAAGTTCTGCACAGCCAGATTTGTGATTGATGCGCTAATCGCTGTCACCGACGCGAAGCGTGCCGGCAATCCCTGAATTAGATTGTCCTTCGCTGTCTGCAACTCCTCGTCAGTGACCGGACGATCACCTTCGATGCCTTTTAGTTCTTTCATGAATTCAATCAGCGCAGCATCAGTCTTAGCCGAGACGATCGAGCCACCCGCACGAAAGGCTCCCGGCCCCTTGCCGAAACCAAATCCTGAGTTGGCTCCGTAGCTATACCCCTTCTGCTCTCGAAGATTGGCGTTCAATCTTGATTGAAACTGACCACCAAGGATCGTGTTCATTACCTGGATTGCGAAAAAGTCTGGAGTGTTTCGCGGAGGTCCCGGCAAACCGATATTGAACACTGACTGGGCAGCTCCGGGCTTGTCGACCAGGTAGATCTTCGCCGGCTGTAATTCGGGAAGCTTTGGATAATCAAACGATGGTTTGTCTCCCGCCCTGGCCCAGGCGTGGAGTCCTTTCTCGATTACGGCTTTTGCCGTTGCCGCCGTTGTATCACCGACTACCGTGATGATCGCGCGTCCCGGTTGAAAGTAAGCTTTTTGAAACGCAACGATGTCGTCCCGCGTGATTGCCTTGATCGATGCCTCGGTTGCACGTTGTCCATATGGATGTGCACTTCCGTAGAGAACCTTCGCGAACACTTGTGCGCCAACAACCGTCGGTTGATCTTTCGCTTGCGTGAGATTCACAAGAGTACGTCCGCGCAAACGCTCCAACGCATCCGCAGGGAATGTCGAGTTCAACATCATGTCCTCGACGAGATCCAGTGTAGGTTCGAAGTTCTTCGTCGTTGAGACAAAGCCAAAGGATCCTTCCTCGGCCCCGATATTTGCACTCAGGTTCGTACCGAGCAATTGAAGCGCATCAGAAAGTTGGTCACCGGTTCTGGTGGTTGTTCCTTCAGTCAACATGGAGGTTGTCAGACTCGCAACACCACGCTTGGCCTCCGGTTCAAATTGATTTGCGCCGCCTAAGAACGTGATCGTGAACGAGATTAATGGCAGATTGTGACGCTCAGACACAATCAACATCGCTCCATCGCTGAGCTGTGTCTTGGTCCAAGTTGGAACACGCAATACAGGACTTGGACCCGGCGGTGGAACTTTTGTGCGATCGAGAGTCTGTTGAGCAAGCGAAGCAACACTCGAGAGAACAAGTACGACAATTGCGCCCAGCGCAAGAGTTGGATTATGTCGTTTCATTATCTTCCTCCTTGGGGTCCACTCAACAGCATGCTAACGACCTCACTGTCGGTCGCTTTGGAAGCTTGATCCTTCTTGCCTTTGGGCACCACGCTCAAGACTATGCGATTGCCTGCTAGATACTGCGCAGCAACACGCTTCACATCCGCGGCGCTAACTGCGAGTGTCTTCTGATAGTCAGTGCTGAAGAATCCTGGATCACCATGGAATACTGCGCCATCAAGTAGCTGGTCGGCTTTGCCCAGGTTCGATTCCAACCCACGGAGAAAGCCCAGCTCGAGACCTGCCTTAGCACGTTGCACCTCTTCCGCTGTTGGACCTTCGCTGATGAACTTTCGGAGTACTTGATCGACTGCGTCTTCGATTTCCGTCAGCGTGTGTTCAGGTCTCGGGACGACAATCAGTTGGAATTGTCCAACATCCTCGCTGCCGTTTTGGAATGCAAAGACCTGACTTGCGAGTTGGCTATCGTAGACAAGTGCCTTCGTCAGACGCGCCGTTCTACTCCCCGTGAGGATCGAACTCATAACCGAAAGCGCCGTGTCGTCGTCGTTCTTTGTCCCGACGCTCGGCCATTGAATATACAAACGCGGAACCTGGACACGATCTTCGTAGACTAAGCGTTTGTTTCCATCGAGCTTTGCCGGAGCGACATTGGGACGTTCAACTGGTTTTCCCTGCGGCAAGTCGCCAAAGTACTTCGTGATCCAGGCCTTCGCCTGCGCCGGATCGAAATCGCCGACAATAGCAATCGTCGAGTTGTTGGGAGCGTAATAAAGACGGAAAAACGCTTTGACGTCTTCTTCCGACGCAGCGCTCAGATCAGTCATCGATCCAATTACTGGCCACGAGTATGGATGTCCCTTCGGAAACATTGCCGCCGCGAAGATTTCGATAACGCGTCCGTAAGGCTGGTTGTCGTAACTTTGACGCCTTTCATTCTTTACGACGTCACGTTGAGCATTGATCTTGGCTAAATCCAAAGTGTCCAGCAGGAATCCCATTCGATCCGCTTCCATCCAGAGTGTCGACTCGAGATAGTTCGATGGAATGTTTTCGAAGTAATTGGTGCGATCATTTGTCGTCGAACCATTGTTGTTGCCGCCGACACCCTCAGTCAGTTTGTCGTGCAAACCGTATGGCACGTGGCCGGATCCGGTGAACATCACGTGTTCGAAGAGATGCGCAAAACCGGTGCGACCGGCTATCTCATTCTTGGATCCCACGTGATACCAAACATCGACTGTAACAGTCGGCGTAGTTTTGTCGACTGAGAGAATAAAAGTGAGACCGTTTGGCAGTTTGAAAGTTTCGAATGGGATCTTGATTGCGGTTGCTGATGCGTTCTGGCCGTATGCTGGTTGGAGAAAAAGGACAGTAAGCAACAGGGCGACAAGAGACAAAGAGCTTCGTTTGCTGGTCAAGACAACTCCTTTCGGGCGTGTGGATCTAAATCAGGTTGGACAAGCGTGCAGCCGTATCCTATGAAGCCACAGTGAGACTGTCAACAACGATTGGCTGAGGAATCTGAACCTCCGATTCCAGTATTGTGTTCTGATTTTTGGAGACTAAAAAATATTTCAGGTAAGGAAGGGGACCCCGTCCCCGCCTGATTTAGTTTAGCGAACCTTAAGGGTTTTGAATTACAAGTCAGGCGAGGACAGCGTCCCCTTCCTTACCTGAAAATATGATTCAGATTACTTTGAGATCTGCCATCTGAGATCTGAAATACTCGAGTCTGAGTTCAACTTTCCATAAACTCGATCTACTATCGCGTCATGCGTGCCATACAAGTTTCACAAACCGGTGGGCCAGAGGTGCTCACGCTTGTCGACGTTCCCGTTCCGACTCCGAAGCCGAATGAAGCAGTGGTAGAAATTAAGGCCTCGGGCGTGAACTTTATCGATGTCTACTTTCGCGAGGGTCGTTATCCAGCACCAGTGCCGTTCATCAACGGTCAGGAAGCGGCCGGGATCGTTAAAGAAGTTGGCGCTGAAGTCTCCGGCGTCAAAGTTGGTGATCGTGTCGCGTACACAAGTTCTCTCGGCAGTTACGCCGAATATGCTGCTGTGGCCGCCACACGACTGGTGAAAATTCCGGACGGGTTGAGTTTTGAACAAGCTGCAGCCGCCATGCTTCAGGGGATGACGGCGCACTATCTCCTGAACAGCACTTATAAATTACAACGTGGAGAAACGGCATTGATTCATGCCGCAGCGGGAGGCGTTGGTCGCTTGCTCGTGCAGATGGCGAAGAAGATTGGTGCACGAGTGATTGCAACTGCGGGCACAGAAGAAAAAGCGCAACTCGCACGTGATGCCGGTGCTAACGAGTGCATCATCTATACGCAAGCGGACTTTGAAGCTGAGACTAAGCGACTAACTGATGGCCAAGGAGTTCACGTTGTCTACGACGGAGTTGGCAAAGCCACGTTTGATAAGGATCTCGAAGTGCTGCGACCGCGCGGTTACCTTGTGTTGTTCGGCGGCTCGAGCGGCGCAGTCCCTCCATTTGATTTAATCAAGCTTTCACAAAAAGGATCGCTCTTCATCACACGTCCAACCCTTGCTCACTACACCGCCACGCGTGAAGAACTAGAATGGCGTGCCAACGACGTACTCGGAAGTATTGCCAGAGGTGAACTCAAGTTGCGAATTCACAAAGCCTATACACTTGAAGAAGCGGAACAAGCGCATCGAGATCTTGAGGGAAGAAAGACGAGTGGAAAGTTGCTTTTGGTGCCGTAGGAAAGACTCATTGATCATTTTCCATTTCTCATCTTCCATTTAGCGCTGGCGTGCAGTCGCTTCGCGCCTGGTTCTGTATTGCCTCTTAAAAATGGAAAATGGCAGATAACCAGTAAGCTTTAATCCCATAGTACAAACATAAGGACCGCCGACGCTGTCCCATCCATCGTCGGTTCATTTGTCGAGTAGTCGTTAATGTCGTCGTGATAGACCGCACGCTCATCCTGAAATCCCGAGAACGGATCCGGCTCCTTTATAAACACGCCACGCAAACTACTAAAGACGCTCTTGTAAACTGGTCCGTCAACTAAACCACCGCGCACTTCCCTCTTCATCAACGCATTCGAAAATAAGTGAACATCGCGAGGGTAAGTTCCGTCGGCGGGAATTTCAGTAAACATCGACACTCCCCACGGATTGCGACCCAACAACCAATCAAGTTGTTTCGCTGCAAACTCACGATATCGATGTTCACCAGTCATCCGTTCATACATGACGGACTGCGTAACTAATGCGACCACGAGGTTGTTCGAACACCAAATGAACGGCACCCCGATCTCATAAGGATTGCGCAGGCCCATTTTTACTGAAGACTCGATTCCTTCTCGATAAAACGCAGCCAGTCGGCGTTTCGTCGCAACGTCCACGAGATCATACAGACGAAGGTGGCCGATGTTCATGAACGGGTAGTACTGATAATGGGCAGTCCGTTCCTTTCCCATCCAGCTATCAGTTCCAGCAACGACCGCATAACGTTTTGCATCGCTCAGGTAAATAGGATTGCGCGTCGCGCGAAACAATTCTGCCGCGCCCCATTCCATATCGTCGGCCCAGGTAGTTTCTGCATATCGATAAGGCGCGCTGTAGGAGTTTCCTTGTTGCACGCCTTCCTTAGCTTTTCCTAATGAGTAAACTTCGATTCCAGCTTTCAATAATGAGTCAGCAAATCCTCGCATCTTTGGATCGCTTTTCCAGATTTGATAACCGAGCGCCATTGCCGCTGCGTAGCGGCCGGCTAGATTCGCCACGCCGCTTGATTCGCTCTGGTACTGTTTGAGGCCTTGCGGTTTACCATCAGCGAAATAGACAACTCGATAAC
>Ga0105248_10002519_pt1 | contig 20391 bp, 15 predicted proteins | sample KBSS34metaG_FD_81524 | JGI IMG/M metagenome (GOLD analysis project Ga0105248, IMG submission 81524) | Switchgrass rhizosphere microbial communities from Kellogg Biological Station, Michigan, USA - KBS S3-4 metaG | ecosystem: Host-associated > Plants > Roots > Rhizosphere > Soil | place...
ACCGCCTGGTTTCGATGGGAGGAACCGCCGTATTCTTTGAGGCGCCCCATCGGATCCAGAAGACCCTCGTCTTTCTGCGTGAGAAGGCCGGCGACTGCCGGGTCGTGGTCGCCCGCGAATTGACCAAGATTCACGAAGAATTGGTTAGAGGCCCAATTTCAGAGGTGCTCCCACGCCTCGAGCAGCCGCGCGGCGAGTTCACGATTATCGCAAATATAGGGGTTATGCCAGAGACACGGCCATCCGAGCCGATCGCTGGCACCTCAACCAAGCGCGAAACCATCGCCGCTTTGGCGAAAACCTATGGTGTTTCAACGAATGACGTTTACGCGGCACTCGAAGGACTGCGTCATTCTGTTGAATAACCAATACGTGGCGCCTTGACCGATCTCTGGCGTTTCTGTTAATTTACCCGCCGCTTTTCGGCGCGATTTTCGAGCTTCGCGCGCCTTTATGGCCAAGCACCCCCGGCCGCAACCCCGACCGACGAAACCCTCAGCGGAGTCGTCTTCCGCCCGGCCGGGCCGCAAACCCGAGCCGGAAACCGCCCAGCCAGGTGGCAGCGCCGGCGACCCAGGCCCGCAACGACGATCGACCTACTTTGAAGCGGTGGCTTTGTACGAACGCGGCGTCGAGGCGCTCCAGCGACACGATTACCGTCAGGCGTCCGCCATTCTCGAATCGGTGCTGCGCCAGTATCCCGAGGAGAAGGAACTGCACGAGCGGGTTCGCCTCTACCTTAATGTCTGTCAGCGGCAGGCGACACCCCGGGTTCCAGATCCGCAGACCATCGACGAGCGCCTATACGCGGCGACTCTCGCCATCAACGGCGGACAATACGACCAGGCGATTGCACATCTGCGCCTGGTGCGCGACGAGGACCCCGACAACGACCACGCCATCTACATGCTCGCCGTCGCCCACGCTCAGCGGGACGAGCACGCTGAGGCGGTCGCGCATCTCGAACGCGCCATCGCGCTCAACCCGGAGAACCGTGCTCTCGCACGGAACGATCCGGATCTCGAGCCGCTTCACGACGACGAGTCGTTCCGGACGACGATCGAAGCGCCGTCGATGTCCCGTCCGTCGATCCGGCGCCCGCTAAAAACGCGAACAGCGCGATAATCAGTTGTCCCGGGTCCTTCGGGTCCCGGGTCAACCATGTCCGACACCCACATCGTCGTCCTCGCCGCCGGCAAGGGGACCCGGATGAACTCGGCGCGGCCCAAGGTCCTCCACCAGGTGGCCGGGCGGCCTATGATCGATTACGTGCTGGCGGCCGCTCGATCGCTGGCGCCTCGCTCCACGACCGTCGTTGTTGGGCATCAGGCCGAAATCTTGAAAGAGGCATTGGCTGCGCGTCCTGGGCTCACCGTTGTGGTTCAGGAACCACAGCTCGGGACTGCCCATGCGCTGATGTCGACTGCCGATGCCCTCGGCGGAGCGCGGGGCGTGCTGGTCCTCCTGTCGGGCGACGTACCGCTCCTCTCGAGTAACACGTTGAAAACACTGGTCGATCGACACTTAGGCACCGGCGCGGCTGCGACGGTCGTCACCGCCGTCGTCGAAAACCCTCAAGGCTACGGGCGCATTGTTCGCGCTTCATCCCCGGGCCAGCCGATTGCACGCATCGTCGAGCAGAAGGACGCCACCGCGGCTGAGCAGGCGATTCGAGAGATCAACTCGGGGATCTATGCGTTCGCGCTCGAGGGGCTGTTCGAGGCGCTGAGGCGCATCGCGTCCGAGAACGCGCAACGTGAGTACTACCTCCCGGACCTCGTCGCGATCTACCGGCAGGCCGGCCGGACGGTCGAAACCGTCATCGTCTCGAATCCTGACGAGATTCGAGGCATCAACAGCCGCCGCGAACTGGCGGCGGTGAGCTCCATCGTGCGACACGAAAAGGCCACACAACTCATGGACGCCGGCGTCACCATCGACGATCCGGACACCGCGTACATCGACGACGACGTGACGATCGGACCGGACACCATCCTGCACCCCTTCGTATTTCTCGAGGGGCGGACGACGATCGGCAGCGGCTGCGAAATCCACAGCGGCGCGCGGATCGTCGATTCGCAGATCGGCGATCGCGTCACGGTCCTCAACCACTCCGTGATCACGGGCTCTCGCGTCGAGCCCGGCGCGTCCGTCGGACCGTTTGCTCACCTGCGCGCCGGAAGTGACGTTCGCGAAGGCGCGCGCGTCGGCAATTTCGTCGAGATGAAAAAAACCGTGCTGGGTGCCGGGTCCAAGGCCGGGCACCTTTCGTATCTGGGAGACGCCACCATTGGCGCGAAAGTCAACATCGGCGCCGGCACGATCACGTGCAACTACGACGGCGCGCGGAAGAACCAGACGGTGATCGGCGATGGTGCGTTCATCGGCAGCGATACGCAGCTGATCGCACCGGTCACGGTCGGGAACGGTGCGTATGTGGGCAGCGGCACGACAATCCGCGAAGACGTGCCCGACGGATCGCTCGCCGTCAGCGCGGGAAAGCAACGTAACATCGAGGGTTGGGTCGATAAGAAGAAGAAAGTTAAAAGTTAAAAGCTAAAAGTTGAATGCGCTGAAAGCCAGGTAAACAAGAGATGTGCGGGATAATCGGATACATCGGACCCAAGGACGTCGTGCCCGTGCTCATCGACGGGTTGCGGCGGCTCGAGTACCGCGGCTACGACTCGGCGGGCGTGGCCGTCGTGCGCGACGGCTGTGTAGACCTTCGGCGGAGCGCCGGCAAACTCTCGAACCTTGAAACGGTCATCGGGTCGGCCCCGCTGACAGGCGACTATGGCGTCGGCCACACGCGGTGGGCGACGCACGGCCGGCCCACCGAAGAGAACGCCCATCCCCATCGCGACTGCACGGGCAAGATCGTCGTCGTCCACAACGGCATCATCGAGAACTATCTCGATCTGAAGCAGGAGCTGCAGCAACAGGGCCATAAATTCGTCACCGAAACCGATACCGAGATCGTCGCGCACCTCGTCGAGCGCGAGATGAAGGACGACGGGCTGGAGAACGCGGTGCGGCGGGCGCTGATGCTGATGCGCGGCCTCTTCGCACTCGTGCTGATCTCTGCCGACGATCCGGACAAAATCGTCGCCGTCCGCAACGGCCCGCCGATCGTCGTGGGTCTGGGGGATGGCGAGTTCTTCGTGGCGTCGGACATTCCAGCCATCTTGAGCCACACTCGCGACGTCGTGTTCCTGGGCGACGAAGAGATGGCGATCATCACGAAGACCGGCGTCCAGTTCACGGATTTTTTCGCCCGTCCCGTCTCCAAGGCGACGCAACGGGTCCTGTGGGACCCGATCATGGCGGAGAAGGCCGGCTACAAGCACTTCATGCTCAAGGAGATCTTCGAGCAGCCGACGGCCGCCCGCGAAACGATTCTGGGCCGCGTCTCACTCGACTCCGGGAAGGTATTCCTGGAGGAGATGAAGATCCCCGATGCGACGCTCGCCGCCGTAGATCGCGTCACCGTGCTGGCGTGCGGCACGTCGTGGCACGCGGCTCTGATCGGCAAGTTCATGATCGAGCAGCTCGCCCGCCTGCCGGTCGAAGTCGATTACGGCTCTGAGTATCGCTATCGCTCGCCGATCGTGTCGAACAACATGCTGGCGGTCGTCATCACCCAGTCCGGCGAGACGGCGGACACGCTCGCTGCGCTGCGAGAGGCGAAGAAAGACGGGGCTTCGAGCATCGCGATCTGCAACGTGGTCGGCAGCATGGCGACGCGGGAAACCGACGGGACGATCTACACGCACGCGGGGCCGGAAATCGGCGTGGCCTCGACCAAGGCATTCACCTCGCAGTTGGTGGCGCTGTACCTGCTCGCCCTGCGGCTCGGCCAGATCCGGGGGACGCTGTCGCTCGACGACTCGAAGCATCACATCGCGGCCCTGCTGCAGCTGCCGCATTTGCTCGAACAGACGTTGAAGCTCGCATCGGATGTCGAGAAAGTTGCGGCCAGGTTCCACAACCGGACCGATTTTCTGTATCTCGGCCGCGGGATCAACTACCCAATCGCCCTCGAAGGGGCGTTGAAGCTGAAGGAAATCTCGTACATCCACGCCGAGGGATATCCCGCCGGGGAAATGAAGCACGGACCGATTGCCCTCATCGACGAGCACATGCCGGTCGTCACGATCGCGCCGCACGACGCCGTCTTCGAGAAAATGGTCGGCAACATGCAGGAAGTGAGGGCACGGGGTGGATCGGTCATCGCCTTGACCACACGCGGCGACGACAAGCTGCGATCGATCCTCGACAGCTCCCGCGACGTGATCCTGGAGGTGCCGCGGACGCCGGAACTGCTGATGCCGATCGTGATGGTGGTGCCACTTCAGCTGCTGGCGTACGACATCGCGGTCCGCCGAGGCTGCGACGTCGATCAGCCACGCAACCTCGCGAAGTCAGTGACGGTCGAATAGAGTCGGGACTCGGGGCTAGGGGCTAGCTGCGCGACGATGCTACGATCATTCGTTCGGCTAGCCCCGAGACCCTGGCCCCGACATGGATTTCCTCAACTCCCTGAACCCTGAGCAGCGCGAAGCGGTCCTCCACCTCAGCGGACCGCTGCTGATCCTCGCCGGCGCCGGATCCGGCAAGACGCGCGTCATCACCAGCCGCATCGCCTACCTGGTCGGCAACGGCCACGCCGAGCCGCACGAGGTGCTGGCGGTCACGTTCACGAACAAGGCCGCCGAGGAAATGCGCGCGCGGGTCGAGGCGCTGCTCGGCGCCGACGTCAGCGGAATGTGGGTGTCGACGTTCCATTCCCTGTGCGCGCGGCTGCTGCGCCGCGAAGCGCCTGCGATCGGGCTGTCGCGCGACTTCGTCATCTACGATTCCTCGGACCAGTTGACGGTCGTCAAGCAGGCGCTGAAGTCATTGCACGTCGACGAAAGCTTCGTCCAGCCGCGTGCTGCGCTGTCGCGGATCAGCCACGCCAAGAACCGGATGGAGGGCCCTGAAGCCGTCGAGGCCAACGCGGGATGGAACCGCCGCGACGAGCAGATCGCGAAGGTCTATGCCTACTATCTGAACGCCCTGAAGGAGAGCAACGCGCTCGACTTCGACGACCTGCTCTTGAGGACCGTCGAGTTGTTCGAGCAGTCGGAGCGCGTCCGGACGAAATACGCCGAGCAGTTCAAGTTCGTGATGGTGGACGAATACCAGGACACGAACCGGCCGCAGTACCTGCTGATTACCCGTCTCGCCGGGATGCACCGCAACCTCTGCGTGGTCGGCGACCCGGATCAGTCCATTTACAAATGGCGCGGCGCCGACCTGCGGAACATCCTCGATTTCGAGCAGGACTTCGGCGAAGCGAAGATCGTCAAGCTCGAACGCAACTACCGCTCGACGCAAATCATTCTCGACGCCGCCTCCGCGGTCATCAGCCAGAACCGCAACCGCAAGGACAAGCGCCTCTGGACCGATCGCAAAGGCGGTGACCGCATCGTCTATTTCCGCGGCGGCGACGAGCTCGAGGAGGCGGATTTCATCACGCGAACGGCGAGAGCGGCGCTGGCGGACGACGTGGAGGCCACTGTCGCCGTTCTGTACCGCACCAACGCGCAGTCGCGGACGATTGAAGACGCGCTGATGCGCGAAGGGATCGCATACAAGGTCGTCGGCGGTGTCCGATTCTACGAGCGGAAGGAAATCAAGGACGCGCTCGCCTACATGCGCCTCATCATCAACCCGCACGACGACGTGAGCCTTCGGCGGGTGATCAACGTGCCGGCGCGCGGAATCGGGAAAGGCGTCATGGAAGCCGTCGAGCAGCTGCCGGCGGACGATGACGATGCGCTAATGGATGCCCTGCCGCTGCTCGCCGCGGGCCTCCAACCGGCGCTGTCGGCCAACTCGCTGTGGGCGCGGCTCGTGCGCGGACTCGAGCGGCGTGCCTTTCCAGGCCGGGCTGCCGCTTCGCTGACGGCCTTTCGCGATCTGATGGTCAAACTGACCGAGATGGCGCGGCAGGAATCGGTGTCGATTGCGATCGGCAAGATGCTCGACCAGAGCGGCTACCTGCAGGATCTGCGCGAGGAACGCAGCGAGGATGCCGAGAGCCGGGTCGAGAACCTCGCCGAGCTGGTATCGGCCGCTCGCGAGTACGAGAGCCGAGAACAAGAGCCGTCGCTCGGTGGCTTCGTGGATCGCCTGTCGCTGCTGTCCGACGTCGACGAAGAGCAGGGAGCGCGCGACGCACGCGTCTGGATGATGACGCTGCACAGCGCCAAAGGTCTCGAATTTCCAGTCGTCGTGCTCGCTGGGCTCGAGGAAGGGTTGTTCCCGCACTCTCGATCCAGCGAGGACGAAGAGGAGCTGGAGGAGGAGCGGCGCCTCTGTTACGTCGGGATGACCCGCGCCCGCTCCCGCCTCGTGCTGACGGGCGCCGCACGCCGCCGAATCTTCGGCGAATACCAGGCCAGCGAACCGTCGCGTTTCATCGACGAGGTGCCGGCCGAGCTCATCGAGCGCAAAACGGCCTCGTTCTCGTCGTCGTCGGGCTACCAGGGCAACTTCCCGCATTACGAGTTCCGGACCAACCCGTACGGCCGCGGCCGGCGCGTCAAGGAAGCGGAGCCCACCTACGCCTACGAAGACGAGGATCAGACGACCGGCATCGCGCTTCGGCTCGGGATGAGGGTGCGCCATCCGCAGTTCGGCATCGGCACCGTGCTGAGCGTCGAGCGGCTCGACGACGACACGAAGCTGGTGGTGCGGTTCACGGCTGTCGGCCAGAAGACCCTGCGCGCGAAATACGCCCGCCTCGAACCAGCGTAGACTTACGCATCGCACCGATGATTCACCGGACCGAGACCTGGCTGCGTGCGGTGGCGTTTCCAGCCGCGTGGCTGGCGTCGCTGCTGTTTCACGATCGCCTGCTGGCACTGCCGACTCTCTGTCTGTGGAAGCGCGTCACCGGCTTCGAGTGTTATGGCTGCGGCATGGGTCGGGCGCTGGTTGCGGCATTCAACGGGGATCTCGCCGGCGCGTGGCACCAGCACCGTCTCGTCTTCGTCGCCATCGCCTGCCTCTCGTTCGTGTGCGTCGAATCGGTCCAGGAGCTTCGAGCGACGGAGGGTTAGATGGCCGAACTGGGAACCGCCGAATTGCTGGCAATGCAGCAGGGGCTGACGGATCAGCAGAAACTGATCTTCATGTCGCAATACAACTCGGAGAAGAAGGATCGGACGACCGGACTGATCCTGGCCGTTCTGATCGGCAAGTTCGGCGTGGATCGTTTCTACCTCAACGACATCGGGCTAGGCATCCTCAAATTCATCACGCTGGGCGGCTGTCTGATCTGGTGGGTCGTCGATTGGTTCACCGTGCAGGGCCGCGTCGACGAGTACAACCGGCGAAAGGCCCAGGAGATTCTGCTCGCCGTCAAAGCGTCGACGCCCTGATCGATGAAATCGAGCGGCACGATTTACGTCGGCGCCACATTCGCGCTCCTCGCGGCCTATTTCAGTTACCAGTGGTGGTTCAATCCTTCGCGAGCCCTCAAGCGGCAGATGGGTGAAGTGGCCGCGGCGTTGTCGGTGCCGGCCGGCGAGAGTGACGTGGCCAGGATTGCGCGGCTGGCGCAGCTCGGTCGCCATCTGGCTGACAACGTTCGGGTCCGCTCCGGAGACGCCGAGATCTCGTCCCGCGACGCAATCCTGGGCGCTGTGAACGCCTGGAAACCTCCTGCCGGCGGCATCGACGTGCGGTTCGTCGACACCCAGGTGTTCATCGATTCCGAAAGCCAGGCCCGGGCGTACATGTCGGTGGAGGTGGCGACGCCGGATCCGCGCGGCGGGCAGCCGGCCGTCGATCGCCAGGAAGCGGGTGTCCGTCTCGAGAAAAGGGACGGCGAGTGGCAGATTACGAACGTGGAGTTGAAGGGACCACCGCCACTCCGGTGATCATCCGTCCCGAAATGGTCACGACCAGGATTTCGCGCGCCGTCTGACCATCCGGACGCCGCACCTCCGCCTCGACACGAACGATCTTCGATCCCGCCGACACTTCCTCGACCGCTTTGATCTCGAAGCCGAGAACCGTTCCCTGCTCGCGCGGCTCGAAGACCACGTTTGAGATACTCCGGAGAGCGGTGAGATCGCGGAGGCGGGACGCCGCGAAGAACTGATCGAGCAGGGCCTGCTCGCGGGCCCCGGAACATCCAAAGACGACAGCCGAGAACAGCCACGCAAACACGAAACCACGAAAGCTATTCCTGGTTTCGTGCTTTCGTGCTTTCGTGACCCACACGTTTTTCGACCGGGCGCTCTGGCGTCACTCGGCCGGCGGCGCGGGCTCGCCCGCTGGAGGCTCGGACTCGCCGTTCTTGTCGTCCTCTTCCTTCTCGACCAGCCGCGCGATCGATACGACCTTGTCTTCGCCCTCGACGTCGATCAGCCGCACGCCTTGCGTGGCGCGGCCGATGGAACGGACGTCGTTGGTCTGCATCCGGATGATCATGCCCTGCTGGGTGATGACGAGCAGCTCATCCCCCTCCTGCACATAGGCGATGCCGACAACCGGGCCGTTCCGCTCCGACGTCGAGATATTGATGACGCCCACGCCGCCGCGCGACTGGACGCGGTATTCGTCGAGCTCGGTGCGCTTGCCGTAGCCGCGTTCGGTGACGGTGAGCAGCGTCCCGCCCGGCTTCACGACCTCCATCGCGACGACGATGTCGTCGTCTCGCAGCGTGATGCCGCGGACGCCATATGCGGTCCGGCCCATCGGCCGGACGTCGCCTTCCTCGAAGCGGATCGCCATGCCGTTCTTGGTGCCGATAAAGATTTCGCCGGTGCCGTCGGTGACGCGCACGGTAATGACCGCATCGCCTTCTTCGACCCCCATCGCGATGATGCCGCCGGCGCGCGGGTTGCTGAACGCGGACAGCGACGTTTTCTTCACGACACCGTTTCGGGAGCCCATCACGATGTACTTGTCTTCCTCGAACTCCTTGACCGCCAGCATCGCGGCAATCTTCTCGCCGTCTTCCATCGATACCAGGTTCGCGATCGACTTGCCTTTGCCGCCCGGACCGACGTCCGGAATCTCGTGGACTTTCAGCCAGTAGGCCCGGCCGCGGTCCGAGAAGATCATGATGTAGGCGTGGGTCGAGGCGACGAACAGATAGCTGACGAAATCCTCGTCGCGCGTCCGCATGCCGATGCGGCCCTTGCCGCCTCGGCGCTGGCTGCGATACGTCGTGATCGCGGTCCGCTTGATGTAGCCGGTGTTGCTGACCGAGATCGCCATATCCTCTTCGGCGATCAGGTCCTCGATGTTGATCTCGCCTGATTCGCCTTCCACGATCTCGGTCCGGCGATCGTCGCCGTACTTCTCGCGTATCGCTTTGAGTTCGTCGACGATGATCTGCATCAGCAGCCGTTCGCTCGCCAGGATGGCACGCAGCCGCTCGATCGTCTTCAGCAGATCGGCGAGTTCGTCCAGAATCTTCTGGCGCTCGAGCCCGGTCAGGCGCTGGAGCTGCATGTCGAGGATCGCCTGAGACTGGATCGCCGACAGTCCGAACTGCGTCATCAGACCGTCGCGGGCTTCGGATGGCGTTCGCGACCCGCGAATCAGCGTGATCACCGCGTCGAGGTGGTCGAGCGCGATCTTCAGCCCCTCGAGGATGTGATAGCGCGCCTCCGCCTTCCGCAGCTCGAACTCCGTGCGCCGGCGGACGACATCGCGGCGGAACTCGACGAAGCTTTCGATCAGCTCCAGCAGCGTCATCACCTTCGGCCGCCCGCCGACGATGGCGAGCATGATGATGCCGAAGCTCAATTGCAGCTGGGTGTGCTTGTAGAGGTTGTTGAGAATCACCTCCGGCACTTCGCCGCGCTTCAGCTCGATGACGATGCGCATGCCGTCGCGGTCCGACTCGTCCCGTAAGTCGGAAATGCCCTCGATCGTTTTCTCGCGCACCAGCTCGGCGATCCGCTCGATCAGCTTCGCCTTGTTCACCTGATAGGGGATCTCGGTGACGATGATTGCCTGGCGATCGCCTTTCTTGTTGGTCTCGACCTCGGACCGCGCGCGCATCAGGATCGATCCGCGGCCGGTCGTGTAGGCCTGCACGGCGCCCTGACGTCCGACGATCAGGCCGGCAGTCGGAAGGTCCGGCGCCGGAATGAGGCGAATGAGGTTGCGCAGCTTGTCCGCTCGCGTCGGGCGCGCTCCCGCCTCGGCGAAGTGCGTGCTTTCAATCAGCCAGATGCAGCCGTCGATCACCTCGCGCAGGTTGTGCGGCGGCACGTTGGTCGCCATGCCGACCGCGATACCGGCCGATCCGTTGACGAGCAGGTTGGGAAACGGTGCGGGGAGGACCGACGGCTCTTCGGTGGTCTCGTCGTAGTTCGGCGCGAAGTCGACGGTTTCCTTGTCCAGGTCCGCCATCGCCTCGTCGGCCAGCGCCTTGAGCCGCGCCTCGGTATAGCGCATCGCCGCGGGCGGGTCGCCGTCCATCGAGCCGAAGTTGCCCTGGCCGTCGACCAGCGGATAGCGCATGTTGAAGTCCTGCGCCAACCGCACCAGCGTGTCGTAGATCGACTGGTCGCCATGAGGATGGAAATTGCCCATCACCTCGCCGACGATCTTCGCGCACTTGCGGTAGCCGCGCGTCGACCCCAGACCCATGGTCTTCATGCCGTACAGCACACGGCGGTGCGCCGGCTTCAACCCGTCGCGCGCGTCGGGCAGCGCTCGTCCAATGATTACGCTCATGGCGTAATCCATGTACGACCGCTTCATTTCGTCTTCGATGTTGACGGGAGGTGTCTGCGGAACGATGTCTGCCATGGTGTCGGGCTCGGAGGCTGGCCGTCGGGGCTTGGGGTTTGGGCTAGCTGCTAGCGAGCACAGCTAGACCCGAGTCGCTAGCCCCTACACATCCAGATTCTTGACGTCCAGCGCGTTGTCTTCGATGAACTTCCGCCGCGGCTCCACCTGATCGCCCATGAGCGTCGTGAACATCAGGTCGGCCTCGGTGTGGTCTTCGGCGCGAACCTGCAGCAGCGTCCGGATCTGCGGGTCCATGGTCGTGGCCCAGAGCTGATCCGGGTTCATCTCGCCAAGACCCTTGTAGCGGTTGATCGCGACGCCTTTCTTGCCGGCGGCGATGAAGTAGTCGACGAGTTCGTCGAGCGAACGCAGCGTCACATCGGCTTGCACATCCTTCGACGGCTTCCGTACGCGATCCTTCGTCTCAGCCGCCAGCTTCGTCGCAGGATCGATCGGGCCGCCGCCGATGGCCGACTCGTCGGCCGCCGCCGTCGGTTCCTCCGCATCGTCCGTCGGTGCTCCAGCCGACGCCACGATGACGTCGCCTTGCAACGCGGGCAGGTCGCGGTGGTTCGCGAGCAACGTTCGATACTCGCCGGCGGTGACGAAGTCGACACCGATCGTATGCTGCCGCGGGTAGCCGCTCGAGCGATCCTCGAGCTGCAGCAGGTAGCGATTGTGTTCCTCGTCACGTTCCACGGTGACGGTGCGCGTCTCGTTGCTCAGCGTCTGCGCCAGCCCTTCGAGGCGCTCCTTGTCCGCGAAGTACTCGCGATCGGCGCCGGCCTCGAGCAGGGCTTCGACAATTTCGCGCGGGTGGCCTCGACGCTCGACGGTGTGGAGGAACTTCTGGTGGGCGATCATCTTCTGCAGCAGCTTCTCGAGCTCGCCGCCGGCGATGACGCGATTGGTCGCGGGAATCCGGACGGTGCGCCCTTCGATCGACCGCTTGATCAAGAACGTCTCGAGATCGCGCTCGTCCTTGATGTAGGTTTCGGACTTGCCGCGCTTCGCTCGAAACAGCGGCGGCTGCGCGATGTAGACATAGCCGTGCTCGATAATCGCCGGCAGCTGGCGGTAGAAGAACGTCAGCAGCAGCGTGCGGATGTGCGAGCCGTCGACGTCCGCGTCGGTCATGATGATGATGCGGTGATAACGGAGCTTGGCCAGCTCGAAATCCTCCGCGCCGATACCGCAGCCGAGCGCCGCGATCATCGTCTTGATCTCGTCGCTGCCCAGCATCTTGTCGAAGCGCGCCTTCTCGACGTTCAGAATCTTGCCCTTGAGCGGCAGGATGGCCTGGAAGCGACGATCGCGACCCTGCTTGGCCGATCCCCCTGCCGATTCGCCCTCGACGATGTACAGCTCGCTGAGGGCCGGATCCCGCTCCTGACAGTCCGCCAGCTTGCCTGGCAGGGAGCTGCCATCGAGCGCGCCCTTCCGGCGGACCAGGTCGCGTGCCTTTCGGGCCGCTTCGCGTGCCCGTGCCGCGTCGATGGCCTTGCCGATGACCTTCCGGGCGACAGACGGGTTCTCTTCGAGGTAAGCACCGAGCTTGTCGTTGACGATCGCCTCGACAATACCCTTGACCTCGGTGTTGCCAAGCTTCGTCTTCGTCTGTCCTTCGAACTGCGGATGAGGAATCTTGACGCTGATGACGCCCGTCAGGCCTTCGCGGATGTCGTCGCCGGTGACGCTTTCCTTGAGGTCCTTCGCGAGGTTGTTCTTCGTCGCGTACGAATTGATGGTGCGTGTCAGCGCCGAGCGGAACCCGGAGAGGTGCGTGCCGCCCTCGTGCGTGTTGATGTTGTTCGCGAAGGAATAGATCATCTCCGCGTAGCCGTCGTTCCACTGCAGCGCGATTTCCGCCTCGATCCCGTCTCTTTCGCCGCGCATGTAGATCGGCTTCTCGTTGACGGCCGACTTGTTCTTGTTGAGGTGCGTGACAAACGAGACGATGCCGCCGTCGTAGTGGAACTTGTGATTCTTGCCGTCCCGCTCGTCATCGAGCGTGATCACGATGCCGCCGTTGAGGAAGGCGAGCTCGCGCAAACGCTGTGCGAGCGTGTCGAAGCTGAAGACGGTGGTCTCGAAGATCTGCGGGTCCGGACGGAACGTGACCTTCGTGCCGCGCCGCTTCGTCGTGCCCGTGACCTCGAGCCCGGCCGCCGGAATCCCGCGCTCGTAGGATTGCGTGTACACCTGACCGTTGCGCCAGATCTCGAGATCGAGCGCCTCCGACAACGCGTTGACCACCGACACGCCGACGCCGTGGAGACCGCCGGACACTTTATAGCTGTCGTTGTCAAACTTGCCGCCGGCGTGGAGCACGGTCAGTACCACTTCCGCGGCCGACTTGCCGCTGGTATGACGATCGACGGGAATGCCGCGGCCGTTGTCGATCACCGTGATCGAGCCGTCGATGTGAATCGTGACGTTGATCTGGTCGCAGAAGCCGGCCAGCGCCTCGTCGATCGAGTTGTCGACGACTTCGTAGACGAGGTGATGCAGTCCGGTGGGCCCGGTCGACCCGATGTACATGGCCGGGCGCATCCGCACCGCTTCGAGGCCCTCGAGCACCTTGATGCTGTCGGCGGAATAGTCGTCGGCGTTCCCGTGTCCGTTGTTGCCCGCCGGGACCTCCGGCGTCAACGGCGGGAGGTTCTTGTCTTCGGATCGCCCTGTATGTTCCATGTGTTGTGGGCCGGTACCGCGGTGGCTCCTACACCTTGTAGGGGCGACGCACGTGTCCGCCCTGTCAGACGCGCATCGGCATGATCACGTAGGTGTAGTCGTAGCCCTCGGCGCCGACCGGCTTCATCACCGCCTGGCTCACCTCGTCCTTGAGATCGAGCGACACGACGTCAGTGGAAACCGCCGCCAGGAAGTCGAGGACATACTGCGCGTTGAAGCAGATCTGCATGGCCCCGCCGTCGTAGTCCACTGGCAGCGTTTCCTTCGCTTCCCCAAGATCCGGACTGCTCGACGAAACGTCCACCCTGCCTTTGTCGATTTGAATCTTCACCGCACGCGATCGTTCATTCGACAGCAACGCCACCCGCTTGACCGCATTGGTGAGGCGATCGCGCTCGAACTCGATGTGCTTGTCGTTCCCCTTCGGGATGACGCGCTCGTAGGCAGGGAACTGACCGTCGATCATCCGGGAAATCAGCAGCCGGCCGCCGACGTCGAAGAACAAGTGGTTTTCACCACGCTCGTAGGCGATGTCGCCGTCGCCGTCGTTGAGCAGCCTGGCCAGCTCACCGAGTGTCTTCTTCGGCAGGATCGCCCGCACCTCGTCCGCGTCCTTCTTGTTCTGACCTTCGCGGGCGACCGTCACGATGGCGAGACGATGGCCGTCGGTCGCCACCAGGCTCATCTCGTGAGGCTTCAACACGAAGAGGGCGCCGTTGAGAAAAAACCGCGTGTCCTCTCCAGTGATCGCGAACTGGGTCTTGGCGACCATCTCCCTGACCGACGTACGAGACAGCGTGGCGCTTGGAGTGCCGCCCGACTCGGGGAGAGTCGGAAAGTCCTCGCGCGGCAACGTCTGCATGCGCGAGTCGAACCGATCCGCTGCGACTTTCACGCCGCCCTTGTCCTCGGCAATGCGAATGTCCGTTTCGGGCAACGACCGAACGATTTCGTAAAACTTTTTCGCCGGCAACGTCAGCGACCCGCCCTTTGCAATCGTCGCCTGGCATTTGCTGCGCAGCGCCACTTCGAGGTCCGTGGCAAGAAAGCGCACCTCGTCGCCCTTCGCTTCCATCAACACGTTGGCCAGAATCGGAATCGTGTTTTTGCGCTCAACGATCCCCTGAAAAAGTTGCAGTTCTCGCAGAAGATCATTTTTGCGGACGACAAGTTCCATGGCTGTGCTGACCTCGAAATGGGCGGGGGTTCGGGCGCCCGCGATCCCCTAAGGAGAGGAGAGATTCGAGAATATGAAATTATATAGGAAGAGAGGGTGTGTTGAAAAGTGAACCCTCCCCGTTAGTTCTTGACAATCAGTAACTTACGTTGTGGAAAAAACGTGCCTTGAATGGTTCGTAAAACCGGTCGGCCCGGCCGGCTGAAATCGGTCCACAGCGATCCGCACCTCGTACAGTCAACAGGTGTGGAAAACCCTCAACATCTACCGGAAACCCTCCAGAAAATTACCGATCAGGATGTTGAAATCTCCGTCCTTCTTGCGGAGGTCTTCGACTTTCCGAATCGAGTGGATCACCGTCGAATGGTGTTTGCCGCCGAAACTGCGCCCGATTTCCGGGAGCGATGCGTGCGTCAGTGATTTGCACAGGTACATGGCGATTTGGCGAGGCATGGCGACCGACTTCGAGTTGTTGCGCGATTTGAGATCCTGCATCTTCAGGTTGTAGTAATCGGCGACGAATTTCTGAATCGCCTCGATCGTGACGGCCTTCACCTCGTGGTCGAGGATGTTCTTGAGCACGTCCTGCGCCAGCGGCAAAGAGATTTCCTGGCCCGTCAACGACGCAAAGGCGATCAGCCGGATAAGGGATCCTTCGAGCTCGCGAATGTTCGACTTGATCTTTCCCGCAATGTACATCGCGACGTTGTCCGCCAGCGGCACCGCTTCGGTTTCCGCTTTCTTCTTGAGGATGGCCACGCGAGTTTCAAGATCCGGCGACTGGATGTCCGCGGTCAGTCCCCATTCGAACCGCGATCGAAGGCGCTCCTCGAGCGCCGGGATCTCGTGTGGCGGGCAGTCGCTGCTGAGCACGATCTGCTTCTGCGAATCGTAAAGCGCGTTAAACGTATGAAAGAACTCCGTCTGCGTCCCTTCCTTGCCGGCGAGGAACTGGATGTCGTCGACCAGCAACACATCGACGGATCGGTAGCGCTCGCGAAAATCGAGCACGCGATCGTACCGGACCGCGTTGATCATCTCGTTCATGAAGCGCTCTGATGAGATGTAGGTCAGCTTCAGATTTCGATCGTGCTGGAGCACGTACTGACCGACGGCGTGCATGAGGTGAGTCTTCCCCAAACCCACGCCGCCGTAGATGAACAGCGGGTTGTAAGACCGCGACGGCGCCTCGGCGACCGCCCGACAGGCCGCGTGCGCAAACTGATTCGACGACCCGACAATGAACGTGTCGAAGGTGTAACGAGGATTCAGACCAGCCGGTCCAGGCAGGGGGGCCGCGGCGGGGGCGGGCGGCCCGCTGTCGAGGGCGGCAGCCTCCTCGGGGCTGAGCGGAATCATCGCGACGTCGGACTGGGGATCCGCCACGAAGTTGAGTGCGAGATTCGGCCGCTGCACCTCGGTCATTGCCTCGGCGATCACCCCGGCGTAATGTTTCGTGAGCCAGTCCTTGAAGAGCGGGTTGGGCACCCGGACCGTCACCGACAGCCGGTCCTCCGCGACAAAACTCGTGGGCCGGAACCAGGTGTAGAAGCTGTGGCGGTTTACCTTCGTCTCGATGCGGGCAAGGATGTCGTCCCAGACGCTCACTACACTGACCTTTCGGCTGCCAGGAAATCGCGATTTTTCAGGCTTTCCCGCCGAGCGATGGCCAAAAAACGCGATTTTTCGGGCCTGAAACCGTCACACTTCGCGCAACCCCGCGATTTTCCACAGTTTTTTCCACAGGTGTGGAAAACTCTGGGAAGAGACCAAACGTGCATGGAATTACTGCGGCGGAATGCTTCGAGAAAGGACGCCGACTGTAACACACCTACCGCTCGATTGACACTCTCAGAACGCGTTCGCTAACATTGACGGTTCGACTTATTCCGAAGGGATGTCATGGCTAAGGGAGTGCGGACGTTTCAGCCCAACACGCGCCATCGCAAGCGCACGCACGGGTTTCTGGTGCGGATGAGCTCCAAGAACGGGCGCCTCGTGCTGAAGAGGCGACGTGCGAAGGGCCGCAAGCGTCTTACTGTTAGCAGCGAGTAAATCTGAAATTCCGGCCAGCCGAACACATTCGCCGCCGCGCGGAGTTCCAGCAGGTCTACAACCGTGGCTTTCGAGTTCACAGCCGGTATTGCACGTTGTTCCTCCTGGCAAACGGCGGCGTTGGCCGGCTGGGAATCGCCGCCACGAAGAAGCTCGGTGGCGCCGTCGAGCGAAATCGAGCGAAACGACTGATTCGAGAGGTTTTCCGTCGGAACAAGATCGCGGATGGGTTTGACGTCGTCGTCGTCCCCAAGCGCGAGCTCCTCGACGCCAGCCTGAGTACCCTTGAAGCCGATTACCGAAGACTCCTTGCCCGCCGCGTGGCCCGCCCGAGCGGTCCTTGAACTGATCCGCGGCTACAAATTGTTCATCTCGCCGCAATTGCCGGCCGGGTGCCGCTTTCTGCCAACCTGCTCGGATTACGCCGCGCAGGCGATCAGCCGGCACGGTGTCCTGAAAGGTTCCTGGCTGGCGGCACGTCGCCTCGTCCGGTGTCACCCGCTGTGCGCGGCTGGGCACGATCCGGTGCCGTTCTAGATGGAACGACGAGTTCTCCTCGCGATCTTTCTCGCCTTCATCGTTCTGTACACGTGGCAGGCGCTGTTCGTCAAACCGGTGCCGAAGACCGCGCCGAAGACGCCAGGCGCGACGACGTCTGCTCCGGTCAGCGGCGGCGCGAGCACAACTCCAAGCCCTTCCGCACCATCTAGTGCGTCGTCGGCTGTCGCCGCGACGCCGCCTCCGGCAAGCCCGACCTCAACGGCAGCGCCGGTCGTCAGCGAGACTGCAGAGCGCGACGTGCGCGTTGAAACGCGCGACGTCATCGCGGTGTTCACGAACCGCGGCGCACGGCTCAAGAGCTGGCGCCTGAAACATTTTCTCGACTCGAGCAAGCAGCCGCAGGAACTCATCGAGCAGAAACTGCCGACACAGCCGCTGCCATTCACGCTGCGCGTGCCGAATGACGCGGTCACAGCAACCCTGAATGGCGCGCTCTACGCAGTAAGCGGCCTGCCGTCAGAGCCGGCGACGTCGGCGCCGGTCGATCTCCGATTCGAATATCGCGACAGCGCAGGCGTTCACGCCGTGAAGGACTTCCACCTTCAACCGTCGTCCTACCTGGTCGGCTTCCGGTCGACGGTGGCTGACGGCGACCGGCCGCTGAACCCCGCTGTTCTGTGGGGCCCGGCGATTGGGGACGTCGGCGAGGTCAGCCGCTACGTCGCAAAGGCCGGCGGACTGCTCTATCAAAACGGAAAAGTCGTCCGACTGACCCCGGCCGACATCGCGAAGCAGCCGGAGCACGACGGCAACTTCAATTACGCCGGCGTCGAAGACAACTACTTCATGACAGTGGCGCTTGGCGCCGGACCGAGCAAGGTGAACTTTCAGCCGGTGTCGATCCCGCCGCCGGAGGGCTCGAAGGAGCCGCCGCGCGAGTTGGTGTCCTACGCGATCGAGCCCGCGCAGCCCGACGCGCCGACTCGCTTCTTCGTCGGACCGAAAGACTTCGACGTGCTCAGCGCGATCGATCCGGAACTGCCGCTGGCGATCAACTTCGGGATGTTCAAGGTGATCGTGGTCCCGCTGCTGCGGTCGCTGAAGTGGGTCAACGGATTCGCGGGCAACTGGGGCTGGTCGATCATTCTCCTGACCATCATCATCAACGTCATCATGCTTCCGCTGAAGCACAAGGGCGTGGTGTCGATGCGGAAGATGCAGGAGATTCAGCCGGAGGTGAAAGCGATCCAGGACCGCTACTCCAAGCTGAAGGCGACCGATCCCGCGAAGCAGAAAATGAACCAGGAGTTGATGGCGCTCTACAAGGAGCGCGGCGTCAACCCGGCGAGCGGCTGCGTGCCGATGCTGTTGCCGATGCCGGTGCTGCTGGCGATGTGGGCCCTGCTCTCGACGGCGATCGAGTTGCGCGGCGCGCCGTTCTTCGGCTGGATCCACGATCTCTCAGCGCACGATCCGTACTACGTGACGCCGATCCTGATGGGCGCGAGCCAGCTGTGGCAGCAGAAGCTGACGCCGTCGGCGGGCGCCGATCCCGCCCAGCAGAAAATGCTGATGTTCATGCCTGTGATGTTCACGTTCATGTTCCTGTGGGCGCCGGCGGGACTCGCCATCTACTACGGCACGACGAACCTGCTGAACATTGCGCAGCAGTACTTCACGAACTATTGGTTGGGACCCACCCGCACGCGACCCTATCGGCCGCCGGCGGAGCGTCGCGTGAAGCGCGCGGGTGGCGGAAAGACTGACGAGGCGGCCGCGCGGGAGCCGTAACAGCCATGACGCTTATGACGACGAACGATCCGACCCGCACGATTGTCGAGTTTCTCGACCGGTTCACGAGCGCGCTCGGCATAGCTGCCACTGTCAATCTCGAGGAAACGGCCGACGGCCCGCGTCTGAACCTCACGGGTGAAGACGCCGAGTTGCTCGTCCGTCATCGCGGCGAGCCGCTCAAGGCGCTGCAACACGTTGTCGACATGGCGTTCGGCCGTACGCTCGACGAGCAGAAACGCATCTTCGTCGACGCCCTCGAATATCGCAAAGGCAAGGATATCGAGCTGCGGAAAACCGCGAAGTTCCTCGCCGAGAAGGCCAAGCAGTCCGGGATGGACCAGCAGCTCGGCCCGCTGAATCCATACGAACGCCGTCTCGTGCACCTGGCCGTCGCCGAGGTGCCTGGCGTCACCACGGAAAGCGTTGGCGATGCGTTCTCGAAGACTGTTCTGATTTCGTTACGGAAGTAGGGCTCGGGGCTAGGGTCTAGTAGCTAGCCCCCAGTCCCCAGCCCCGACATGGCCTTTGACACCCGAGACACCATCGTCGCTATCGCGACGCCGCCGGGACGCGGTGGTATTGGCGTCGTTCGTGTCAGCGGGCCCGAGGCGCATCCGATCGCGCGCGCTCTCATCACTCACGCCGCGGACCTGGAGCCTCGTCACGCGACTCTGACCACGGTCCGGCTAACCGCCGCCGCCGAAGCCTCGGACGATGTTCGCGATCACGCGATCGTCACCTACTTTCCCGCACCCGCGTCGTACACCGGAGACGACATCGTCGAGGTCAGCGCGCATGGGAGCCCGGTCATCCTGCGCGCGATCGTCGCCACAGCCATCGAGCGCGGGGCGCGCGCGGCTCAGCCAGGCGAATTCACGCTGCGGGCGTTTCTCAACGGCAGAATCGATCTGATGCAGGCCGAGGCCGTGGCCGATCTGATTGATGCCGCCACCCCGCTGCAGGCAAGGGCGGCATTCGATCAGCTGGAAGGCACGCTCACGCGCGCGATTGCCGGCATCGATGCCAGCCTGTTCGATCTGATCGCACGCCTCGAAGCGTCCGTCGATTTTCCAGACGAGGGATATCACTTCGTCGAACCCGGCGCGCTGGCGCGGGCGCTCGACGACCTCCTTGCGCAGACCGGCGCGCTGCTGGGCGGCGCTCGTCGCGGGCGGCTCGTTCGCGAAGGATTACAGGTCGCCATCGTCGGCAACCCGAACGTCGGGAAATCGAGTCTCTTCAACGCGCTGCTTGGCGCCGCCCGCGCAATCGTGACGGATCGTCCAGGGACGACGCGCGACCTCGTCACGGAAACGCTGGATCTCGACGGTCTTCGATTGACGCTCGTCGACACTGCGGGG
>Ga0105248_10002520_pt1 | contig 20391 bp, 17 predicted proteins | sample KBSS34metaG_FD_81524 | JGI IMG/M metagenome (GOLD analysis project Ga0105248, IMG submission 81524) | Switchgrass rhizosphere microbial communities from Kellogg Biological Station, Michigan, USA - KBS S3-4 metaG | ecosystem: Host-associated > Plants > Roots > Rhizosphere > Soil | place...
AGGCCAGAAAGTTGACCTCATTCTCTGTAACGAATACGTGGCGAATCTCAGCATCCAGCGTTGCGAAGCTTGCCGCATCGAGCGTCACGTCCGGCAGTGCCGGACCGCGGAACAGCACAATGGCCGGATCCAGCACGCGAAACCGGATCCGCACGGGCTTTTCGCTAAATCCGTAGCGCGCCGCGAAGCGAGATGCCCCTGTGGCATCGGCGACAATAGCGTCGGTGGGTAACACTTGATCGAGCCACTCGGTCAACACGCCACGGCGGTCCTCGATAAATTTGCTATGAATGCCCGGTATGTCCACCTGCCGCAAATAGATTCCCGGTTGCGGATGCTGCGCGATCCAATTCACGACGTCCAGTAATTGGCTGCACTCGTCGGCCAACGTCAAAAGCTGCAACGGACGCTTACGCACCCAGGTTTTCAACCTTGGCTGTCGCGCAGCAACCAGGGCAGCCCGTTCTGTGAATCGGACGGCATCGGCATGCTTGCCGACCATCGTCACCGCATCGTCCAGACTGTCGATCCAGATGGACTGCGGCACACGCTGAACACCGAGCGCGCGGTGATTAAACTCACGCCATTCAATGCGAATCTTCCTGTGCGCCGATAGCTCTGCAATCCAGTCGCGTACCTCAGAAAAGCGCTCGATCAGTTCGTTCGACGACGGCGCCTTCAATACAAGCCGCAAGGGGAATCGGCAACTGCGCTCGTCGTCACGCGAAAATTCGCCGCTTCCGGTCGACTCGGTAGCGCTCGACGTCGGCGCGCAATCAAGCAAACTGCGCAACAGATCGCCTCGATCCCACAGACGCATCACCTGTGCGTTGATGTCGCGTACCGTGGTCCAACTCATTCCGGCGTCCTCTTTGCCTTGAGTGCGAGGTGCTCTTCGATCGTCAGGTTCTTCAGCTTCGACGCGCGGCCACCTTCGTTATGCACGAATCCGACGCTGGAAACGAATGGCTCGATGATGTGAATCTTCTGCAGCGGCGTGACGATCAGCAATTGAAGGTTCAGTTGCTTGAAAAGCTTGAGACCATATTGTGCGGACTCGTCCGAGCCTCGCCCAAATGCCTCGTCGATCACGACGAACCGGAATGACCGTGACCGTGCCGCACCCCACTCGAGCCCAAATTGATAGGCGAGACTCGCCGCAAGAATCGTGTAGGCAAGCTTTTCCTTTTGTCCGCCAGATTTGCCGCCTGAGTCCGAATAGTGCTCGTGCTCGGTACCGTCTTCGCGCCACCGCTCGCTTGCCGCGAACAAGAACCAGTTGCGCACATCGGTTACCTTGCCGGTCCAACGCTTGTCGAGATCGGTCAGGCCTTCCCGGCCGCGAAAGCGATCGATGATCGCGCGAACTTGCAGAAACTTCGCTTCCGAATACTGCGCATCGTCCGAACCGGTCAGCGCGTTTTCGGTACACGCACGCAGATCGCTCTGGAAGTCACGGATATCGGCGTCGGGCGTCGGCTGATACTCCAGCACAATATAGCGGTTCGGGTTGTAATCGATCTGCGCGAGCGAATCATTGATCAACGATATGCGCTCCTTGATCGTTTCGCGCTCCCTCAACAACTGCGCGTTGAAGTTAGCGATCTCGTTGATCGTATTCGTGTTCAACAGATCCTTGAAGCGCGCTTCGAACCGCGGCAAATCATCCGCGTTCAGCCGCTTTAGCAACTCTCGGTATTCGAACGCTGCCTCGAGGCTCGCATCGAATTCCGCCGTATCCAGCTTGTACGCGTCGTTGAAGCCGGTCATCGCTTTCAGGATGCGCTCCACCAGCCGTTCCAACCGTTTGGCCTCGGCATCCATACGCGCTTGCAGTTCGTCACGCATGTCGCGCTCGCGGTTATCGCACGACTCGACGGTAAGCTGATGCTCGCCGAGAATCTCGACGCGCAGTTCTCCCAGACTCGCACGCACGCGCTCCGAAAGCTCTGACACAAGAAGCTTCGTCTGCTCCTTCAACGCGTCTGCCGCCTCACGTTTTGCGTCCAGCGACCCAAGCTCCTTGTCGAGATCCGACAACGCCAGCTCACTGCTTTTCAGCGCCTCTTGAGCTTCGTGCGACTGGGCTGTCAGCGTCGCCAGCGCATCGTTGGCGGACTCGAGCTGCGCTTTGTCATCCTTCAGCTGCGCGATGAGCGTCGAGCATCTCGGCCAGTCCAGTTCGCGAAAGTCGTTGAATTCGTTAAGCGCGGCCAGTGCCTGCAACTGGTCCCGCAACGCCAGCTTTTTTGTCGACGCTTCGGCCAGTTGCTCCGCGACGACGCCAAGTCTCGCAGACAGCGTATCGAGGCGAGCCTGCAACGCTGAGATTTTTGCATCGTTGCTCCAGCCGAGCACATAGCGGCTTCGATCGTCCAGGCGATAACGATCATCTTTTTCGTGCCGTTCGCCCGCGGCCTTGATCTGGCCGGTACGCGTCAGTGCGCGAGCTTCGCGCCGGAACTGCTCTGGCGTCGCGCAGCAGGCATAGTCGAAGCGCTGCGTGAGCGCGTACTCCAGCCAGCCGTACAACGGCGAGTCGGGTTTGATGGCCAGCTTGCGAACCAGCGAATCGCGATGCAGTTCGTTTGCTTTGGGTTCGCGCTGGGTGCGCACCCGGAAATAGACGAGGCGTCGAGCCAGATGCGTGCGGTCGACCCAGGCGGCGACCGCTGCATAGTGCTGATCCGGCACCAGCAGCGACAGGCCGAAATTGTGCAGTACACGTTCGATCGCACCTTCCCACTGTCGCTCGTCGTCGCGCACCTGCATCAGTTCGCCGGCGAACGGCATGTCTCGTTCATTGATGTCGAGCGCCGAGCACAAGGCCGAGCGCATCGCGACCTGCTCCTTCGGAATGTTGGTACGCCGCTCTTTCAAACTGGCGATCTCTCCGTCTAGCGCGTCGTGGTCACGCTGGCCTTCGCGCAGCTCGACTTGCCGTTCCGTCATTCCGTTCTGCAGGTCGGCTTCACGCTCGACCACACCGTCGAGCAGATCGCCCACCCGGCGCCGTTGCTCGGCGAACCCGGCTTCGCCGTCTGGCCGCGCTTCGCCCACACGGCCCAAAAGTTCTGCGTGTCGATCCGCGCGGAGCTTGCGGCGATCACGCTCGCGTTCCTGTTCCTGAATCTCCGCATCCAGTTGTTGGAGCCGGTTGCCGCCACTATCGGCAATCGCGCGCATCAGCTGGTCGACAGCAAGCCGCTCGCGGTCGCGTTGCTCGATATGACGCTCACGCTGGGTCGACGCACGCGTTCGATCCTCTGCGATAAGCTGCAGACGCCGTTCCAGCAGCTCAAGCTTGCGTTCGGCAAAGTACGGTTGGAGCGCCTCGCGGCACGCGCGCAAGCCTTCGTGCGCATCGATCAGTTCGGCGTGGCTGTCGCAATCGGCAATCAGCGGCGTCAGCAGCTCCACTTGCCGCTTGGCTTTGAGCACAGCCTCGTGAGCGCGGTTCAGGTCATCGAAGTGGCCGATCAACGCCGCGATGCGTTGCGTGACGTCAAATGGCTCAAGCATGTGGCTGCGCACGAAATCAGTCAGATTGCCGACCGACTTCATCGATACGGTTTGATGAAACAGCTCCAAAGCCTGTTCACCTTCGATCCCGAAGCGCCGGCGAAACCATGCGCCATATTTCGGAAAGCCGTCTTCGATTTCCGCGCCCAGCGTGCGCAGCTTCTTGCGCAGCCGGGCAATGTCCGGCCCGAAGTGGGTGAAGTGTTCTGCAATCGACAAGTCGCGCTCCGCTCCAACATAGAAGCGCGCGGGTTGCGCTTGCGCGTCCTTCATGTAGAAGACCTGCGCCAGACTGACTGTCTGATCGTAGCCCTCGTTGCCAAACACGCCGAGGATGACCGAATAACTGTTCGCGCCGCGCAGCGGCACGGGCTTCGCCGCGCCGGTGGCTTCATTGCGTTCCGACTTGTAGTGCCCGAGAACATAGGAACGAAGCGAGCGCTCCTTGCTGTCGGCGCCGGCCGCCTTGTTATACGCAACTCGCTGCGAAGGCACCAGCAACGTGGTCACCGCGTCGACCAGCGTGGACTTTCCCGATCCGATGTCGCCGGTCAACAAGCCATTCTTGCCGCCGAGATGCAAGGTCCAGACGCGGCCATCGAAAGTTCCCCAGTTGAGCACTTCCAGACGCATCAGCCGAAAGCCGGCCAGGGGGATATCGGCACCCAGGTCTTCGAGTCCCGGGATGGGTTCGCGCGGCTCGTTCATATCAATCCTCTTCGCGTTCCTTCGACTTGCCGCTCAGCTGTGCACGATAGGCACCGAGTCGCGCATCGAATTCCGACAGCCATTGCGCGTCGACGAATGCCTTCAGGATGCGGCGGATTTCGAATGACGGTACACCGCCGGTTTCCTTGATACGACGCAGAAACCCTAGCTCGACGACCTTGTTGATATTGCCGTCGATCTGGTCGACCAGCTTCGCTTCGTTGCTGCTATCCGGCAGGAAGGTTCGAACCAGTTCGACGATGTCGTCGCGAGTCAGGATCAGGCGCGTGTCCCCGCCGCCTGCGTCGAATTCCGCCAGCTTTTTGCGAAGCAACGCGAGCAGCAGGCTGACGGGGAACGAAATGGGCCGGCGAGCCATCAGGCGCGGCATGTCATCCGCCTCGGGAGCATTTTCGTCCACTGGACGGCTGCGCAGAAACGAGTAGCCTTCGGCTTCGTCTAGTACCAGTTCGAGCCCCATCACGGACACATAGTCGCGCACGCGTGCCTGCAGGTTCAACAGGGCGCTCCACAGCTTTTCATCGTTTTCCCGGTACAGCACGCCTTTAAGCAGGCCGACGACCAAAGCGGACAAATCGGATCCGCCCTGCGTCGACGGCGCGTCGGATGTAGTTTGCAGCAGGTCTTGCATGGTTACCTCACGAAGATCACACGAGGAAAACGGGCGCGTCGCGTGGCCAGCACGCCGGTATGGTCATGATTGTCCGGATGCCATACCACCTCGTCGATTACGCTTTCGTCCACCACTGAATCGAACACGTCGCTGGCGAGCTGCAGGTAGGTCACCAGCTCAGCGAGCCCATGTTCAAGCGGATACATTTCGGTCAGTTCGCGCAGCGTAATCTGCGCGCGCTCCTGCAACGCCTGGCGAACGTGGCTCGCCAGCCGGGCCCGGTCGATCACGATCTGCGAATACAGCGCGGCGGCATCGAGTTCTGCGTCATCCGTTTCCAGCTCGATATCCGCGATACGCGGCTTTTGCACCGGTGTATAGAGCGGGCGCTCCATCGGCAACTCGATCCGTGCCGAAAAGCCGGCCACCTCCATTGTGTCGCCGGGCGGCGGTGTGTCGCGAAGCGCCAGCGCGCTGGCTTCGACGCCGTGCAGGATATCCATGATGCGGCGGTTCTCCAGCCACGCGCGATCGTCGAGGAAGCGGCGCAACTGCTGCGAAAGTTGAGCGACGGTGCGTTGCGTATGTTCGCCGGCCTCGAGCCAGTCATAGTGCACGCGCCGTGTGCGGGCGTCGGGTCTCAGGTCGGCTACCGCGGGTATGCACGATTAGGATCATCTTTCGCGGTGGAGCAGAAGGTGTGAAAGATGCCATCCCGTCTGTCAAAGCCATCACCCTTGGGCCGATAGCCTTGAACAAAATCTTCGTATGCGTAGGCTTGATGAAACTGCACCATGCTTAGCCGATGCGGATCTTTCTCCTGCATGAGCAAATACGCTATCCGCTTCGCCACGTACGTTTTGCCAACACCCGGCGGCCCCTGCAAGATCAAATTCTTCTTCTGGCTGAGTCTTCGGACCATTTCCTCTAGCTTTGCCTTGGAAATGAAAACGTCTTGAATGGCATCGTCTACCGTGTACGGTGTCAGAGATGCTTGGATTGGTTGCCGATCACGGCTTCGCAAGACTGGACGCGAGTGGAAAGTTCACGATGTCGAGTGAGTCGATGCTCGCCGGCATGACGGCCCTTGCGAAGCGATTAGCCCAATCTGTCCTTCGAGGGAATCTGTCCGCCGTGGCTGACTTCGCTAACGAATATTGCCCGCATCTCAATCTGCCCGCTGTCGAGCGAATCACATCACTGCTCGGCAGGTCTGTTCACACCCTCGATTATGTCCAGCCTATTTATCAGTATCAGGAGTCTTCAACAGCATGAACCCTGCAGCAAACGGTTTTCTCCTATCACTATCCCTATGTCTCGACATCGGCATCGTCAATGTCGCGATGATGACGCTCGCCATGCAGCGTAGCTACTGGAGTGGATTCTGGCTTGGTCTAGGTTCGTGCGTCGGGGACCTTACCGATCGAGTAGTTTTCAGTCATGGCTTGGGCTTGACCTCTCCGAAGCATTGGAAGACGAGCTATATGCGCTACGCCAGAAACTAGGCGAGCAAGCGTTTCCGAAGTCCGCGCTGGAATACCTGAACGATTGGGCTGCCGCCGACAAAGGCTGGCTGCGCAAGTTTTATGGTCAAGCCTCGGACGAAGTGCAGTTCGATCTCACGCCGACTACCGAAAAGGCGGTCGCGTGGCTCGACACACTAGGTGAACGCAGTTTTATCGGCACTGAGTCACGCTTGTTGACGCTATTCGAACTGCTGCGACAGATGAGCGAGGGCAGTGAATCGGATCCAGCGAAACGCGTCATCGAATTGCAGAGGCGGCGTGACGAGATCGACAACGAAATCGCACAGGTTCTGGCGGGCGATGCACCGTTGCTGGACGAAACGGCGGTAAAAGACCGCTTCCAGCAGTTCATCCAGTTGGCGCGCGAACTGCTCGCCGTCCTCGTAAAAAGGCGGTTCGAACAGCGGTCCTCCGTCTCGACCGAGCGCATGCACTCGATGAAAGGCGCTGCCGAATCACGGTAAAGTTGATCGTTAAGGCCGATCGGATTTCCCGAAACCACGCGACACGTCCATTGAGAACCTCATAACATTGCGGACGCTTCGTCGTAGCCGAACGATGGGGTGGGGCAAAACCGGCGCGCCCCGATACACCTCGACTGCAAGTCTGTTTCGGGAAATTTCACTGATGCTTGTGGATGTGGGGGATCCGCTCGAGGGCGAGATCTGTTTGACGACGGAAGCGGCCGTCGTTCTCGCCAGCGCCTTGCAAGGACGCTTTCAAACGGCGTCGCGAAGAAGGCGCCCAAGTTTTCCGGGCGTTCCATCTTTCAGTAGTAGTCAGGTTTCTTCACTATCCGTGGCAGCAGTTTTTCACTTGCCTGGCACAGTTTTCACTTTCTATGGCATCCGACAGTGAGTGTAGGAAGCTTCATAAGCTGAGAAATTCGCACTTTGAAAATCAAAGGTTTGCATCATCTTCGCCTGCATAAGGCGAGACAAAGTGCGGCATAAATTGAGAAACTCCTACTTAGGCTAACAATTTATATTGAGTCTCTCGCGTTTAAGAGATTGAGCACCCATCAAACGCGTTGGGTCAAACCAGATGTTCGCGCCGCGCACAAATAACATTTTATACGTTTGCGAGAACACGCGATAGAACTAGCCCCGTTCTGTCAGTGGCCGTCCCTCAGCTTTGTACCGGGAGCCGAAAAAAGTCGCGCTCGAGATGTTGCGTATCTAGCAATTTTCTCTCGTGCGTGAACCGTCTTGTCGCACGCCGGCGCTCAAGAAATGTCCAAGTTTCTGAAGCCGCCCTACTACCCGCGTCAAGCAAATTGCGTTCGCCGCTAGCGCAGCGGTTACCGGGTTAAGTCCTTTCTCTATTCCGTCTCAGGCCAGTGACCGCGAAGGCTGGTCGAGGCATCCGCGCCCGCCCATCACAACCCGACCTGGAGGGGACTCATGAAATCGACCCGTCTCTGCCTCGCCTGTGGCAATCCGTTCGTGCCGCTGCTGCACGTTCCCCGTCAGCGTTACTGCTCGTCGAAAGCGTGCCAGCGAGCCCGTCGACGCAACTGGCAGAACCGTCGGCTTCATGTCGACGACGACTATCGCGACAACCAGGCCCGGGCGCAGGCGAAATGGCGCGCAGGCCACTCGGGTTACTGGCGCGAATATCGAGCTGCGCATCCAGCGTATCGAGAGCGCAATCGCAGCATGCAGCAGATACGAAATGCACGGCGAAATTTTGAATCGATTGCAAACATGGACGTCACTCGGTCCCATCAGCCGCTTGGGTCTGGCTTCTACGTACTGCGCGATGCAGATGATGCCGGCGCTGCAAATATGGATGCGTGGACTGTCCACATTGCCGTGCTGTCTGCGCCTGCCACCCCACGCATATGATTGCAAAGAGATGACGTGATACGCATTGCTGTCCGGCCTGCTACCTTTGCCTTGTCATCGTTCGCATTCAACCGCCACCACGCGACATAAGCCGTCGCGTTTGCATTGGTGCTCCTGTGCGCCCGGTGCCTGCCTCGTGCGTGTATCTGAGTTGCGGAGCGGAGCATGTCATTCAATTACGCGAGTACGGCAGTCGTAGACGGCTCCCTGGCAGGACGCGCAGCGGAGTACGTCCGCATGTCGACGGAACACCAGCAGTATTCGACCGAGAATCAGCGCGACCGCATTCGAGACTACGCAACACGTCGCGGATTTGAAATCGTTCGCACCTATGCCGACGAGGGCAAAAGCGGCCTTCGAATCGACGGCCGCCAGGCGCTTCAAAATCTCATCTCCGATGTGGTCAATGGCAATGCCGATTTCCGCGTCATCCTCGTTTATGACGTGAGTCGATGGGGGCGATTCCAGGACGCCGACGAGAGCGCGTACTACGAGTACATCTGCCGCCGTGCTGGCATCCAGGTTGCGTACTGCGCCGAGCAGTTCGAGAACGATGGGTCACCTGTCTCGACCATTGTCAAAGGGGTGAAGCGCGCAATGGCCGGCGAGTACAGCCGGGAGTTGTCGGCGAAGGTGTTCGCCGGTCAGTGCCGTTTAATCGAGATGGGCTTCCGGCAAGGAGGGCCAGCCGGCTACGGGCTGCGCCGCGTATTGGTCGACCAGCACGGTCTCATGAAGACGGAACTGTGCCGAGGTGAACATAAAAGCCTGCAGACCGACCGGGTCATCCTCATGCCGGGCCCTGAAAGCGAAGTGCGAACCGTCAATCTCATCTATAACTGGTTTATCGACGAGTCGCTCGATGAATACGCAATCGCAGCTCGTCTGAATGGCATGCACGTGCGGACTGACCTTGACCGCGAGTGGACACGAGCAACCGTACGGGAGGTATTGACCAACGAAAAATACATTGGCAACAACGTCTACAACCGGGTGTCGTTCAAGCTGAAGAAGATGCGCGTGACGAACACGCCGGACATGTGGATTCGAAAGGAGGGGGCGTTTGAGGCCATTGTGCCTAGCGAAACGTTCTACACGGCTCAAGGCATCATGAGAGCGAGAGCGCGCCACTATTCGAATGAGGAGCTAATCGAGCGACTGCGCAACCTGTATCGCAGTCGCGGATTTCTGTCCGGCGTAGTGATTGATGAAACAGATGGCATGCCCTCCACGTCGGTCTACGTATACCGGTTCGGCAGTTTGATTCGCGCCTACCAGACAGTTGGTTTCACGCCCGGTCGCGATTATCGATACGTAGAGACCAACCGCTTTCTACGGCAACTGCATCCCGAAATCATCGCGCAGACAGAGAGGAAAATCGCGGACTTGGGCGGTACGGTGATACGCGACCCGGCAACCGACCTGCTGACAGTCAACGATGAGTTCACGGCCTGCATCGTGCTCGCGCGCTGCCAGGCGCATGACAATGGTCGCAATCACTGGAAGGTGCGCTTCGATACAAGCCTCCTGCCGGACATCACAGTTGCGGTAAGGCTCGACCAGGCGAATGCTTCAGCGCTGGACTACTACCTGTTGCCGCGTCTGGATTTTGGACAACCACGTCTTCACCTCGCAGACCAGAATCCAGTCGAGTTTGAGAGCTATCGCTTCGACACGCTGGATTACCTCTATGGCATGGCCGAGCGAGCGCGCCTGAGGAGAGCAGCGTGAACACGCGCCAGCAGCCCGGAGAAATCCGGATGGTCCCCGTCAATCAGATTGAAGTTATCAACCCAAGGGAACGCAATGGCCGAGTTTTCAGCGAAATCGTAGAAAACATCAAGGCCATCGGCCTCAAGAAACCAATTCTGGTCACGCCGCGAGCAACGGCCGGTGGCATAGAAAAATACCTGCTCGTATGCGGCGAGGGACGATTGAAGGCGTTTCGCTCCCTTGGCGAAACGACTATTCCGGCACTCGTTGTAAGCGTCAGCGACGAGGACGCCTTCGTTATGAGTCTGACCGAAAACATCGCGCGCAGACAGTGTCGCCCACTTGAACGGCTTGCCGGCATACGGCAATTGCAGGAGCAGGGATATGCACCGAAGGTGATTGCCGAAAAGACAGGCCTTACACCGACTTACGTTCACGGCATCCTCACGCTGCTGCACCAGGGAGAAGAACGACTTGTAGTCGCCGTGGAGAAAGGGCTTGTCCCGCTGAATGCTGCTCTCACGATAGTCGGTGCCGGGGATGACGACGCTGAGATACAGGCAGCGCTCCAGGAAGCCTATGAGTCGGGAAAATTGCGCGGCAAGCAACTCATGAACGCTCGTCGTGTCATCGAACGCAGAAAGGCACTTGGGCGAAGCACGGCGCGCAACATGACGAACAAGACTGCCGGCGTCACCACATCGAGTCTCGTGCGGACGTATGAGCACGAGGTCGAACGTCAGAAGTCGATGGTGAGAAAAGCGGAGTTTACACAACAGCGGTTGCTGTTTGTGGTTGGCGCATTGCGACAACTTTTTGCCGACGACAACTTTGTCAACCTGTTGCGCGCGGAGGGACTGGCCAGCTTGCCGAAGTATCTTGCCGAACGAGTCTGGTCAGGCGGGGGGGCTACATGACTGGTATAACTCTTGGATTCATCCCCGAGCCGTTGTCGGTGCCAGTCTCAAGCATCTTGCCATCGCGCAGAATACCGACACCCGTGGTCGAGTCGCGCAAATTCAAGCAGATAAGGACCTCCATCGCGGAAGTTGGCCTCATCGAGCCTCTCTCTGTAACACCGGCGGATAAATCTTCCGGGCAACATGTGCTGCTTGATGGCCATCTACGCCTGCTTGCCATCCAGGACCTGGGGCACGAGCGTGCTGCCTGTCTCGTCGCGACCGATGACGAGAGCTACACCTACAACAACCGTGTCAATCGGCTCTCCACAATCCAGGAGCACTACATGATACGGCGAGTAATTGACAGGGGCGTTTCGCCGGAACGATTGGCGAAAGCTCTCTCCGTGGACGTATCTCAAATCATAAAGAAGATGTCGCTGCTCGACGGCATCTGTCCAGAGGCGGCTGAACTTCTCGGAGACCGACAATTCTCGGCGGAGCTTGTTCGTGCTATCCGCAAAATGAAGCCCACCCGGCAGGTCGAATGCGTTGAGCTGATGGTGGCGGCGAACAACGTGTCCGTCTCGTACGCCGAGGCATTGTTGGTAGCGACACCTGCAGCGCGTCTTGTGGAGGGCAAGAAGCCAAGCAAACTGACCGGCGTCAGCCCGGAGCAGATGGCGAAAATGGAACGGGAAATGAGCAATCTGCAGGGGCAGTACAAGCTCGTGGAACAAACTTACGGTCAAGACGTGTTGAATCTGGTGCTTGCGAAAGGATATCTCGCCAAGCTCCTCGAAAACGAATCTGCACGGCAATACGTTGCCCAACGCCATCCAGACCTGATGGTGGAGTTCGAGTCCATCATTGCAACCATTTCTCTCGACCAGCAGCAGTTCAGCGCGGCCCTCTAGTCGGACCGTGAGATGCAGGGTCGGTGCCACCGCTCGCCGGTACAGTCATTGCCATGGACGCCGTCGCTTGACCTCCGCGCCCCTCGACGCGCTGTCCGAGAACGAAGTGGCGGAGCAACACCATACATCGTATTGCTGAGTTCCCGGAGTCGGTGCAACATCAGGCGCAAGCAAGCGACTACGTTCCTCACGATTTTTTTCATGGCGGCATGCGCGGAACGTTCGCCACTGCGTGGCTTGGTCGCTAAGGAAACCGGTTCGTTCATTTTGCAAAACGACTTGAACTAGATGTGCGCGAGAACGTTGCAAGCTCGGCCATTGCGACCCCTAGTCTTATTCCCTAATGCTGCTCGCAAAATAGCAGAACGAGTTGACGCACTTCAACGATGGCCCTTCTTCGTCGCGACCTTGCGCCTGCTAACCGCGAACCCGTTTTATCATTGCCTTCAGTGCAGCCACAACTATCGCGCCCAAAGACACCTCTTGATAAGTGTCGGCCGTCCCTACCGGCTCCCGCTGGCGCGCTGGCAAGCCTCGAAGTACGCGGCTCCGTCGACACAGCCATGCTCTGCGCGCCGCCCGGGTGAACGCGTGCTCAGCCTGTTGCGGCGTATCTGTGACGATTTCAAACTCCTGACCGTCGATATAGCCCGACAGTGAATAGCCTTCCGGTCGTCGCGTCAACCACCCGATATACCCCCAAGCAAACACCTCGGTTGCCATCGCTCCTCCTAGCTCCTCTTCACGTGACAAAAGGCTGCCATGATTTGACGCACAACTTCGACAATGCTGTCGGCCCCGCCAACGGAGACCTCTTCCAGTTTCTGCCGAAAGTCCGGAGGGTAAATGAGGACCCGTGCTACGTTGTCGACAATGCGCACATCCAGCTTTGCTTCCTCGACGTGATTCAAATCGCCCGTGTCGCTCCGTGTAACAAGGACTGTGGCCGCGTCCGCAGTCGGATAAGGGGGTGGCGGTGCGATGTACCCACCAGCCTCTATCGCCTCCAGCGCGCGTTTCCACAGATTGGTCCTTGGGTCGACGTCAATGGCTGCCACGTATGTCGGCTCGAGCTCACCGGGCCTGTAGTATCCAGCCCAGATATGCACGACCGTTCTTGACCATTCGGAGGCGTAGGCACGGGCCATCTGGCGCAGGCGGCGGTAGCTTCCGTCATCAGCTAGTGCCTCAAGCGGAGTGATTGAGCCGAGGTTGCCTTGCCTCGAGGACAGGTAATGGAGCCGGCAATTTGGCGGAGCCGGTACAAGCATCCGGCAGACCGATTGCAGCCGTTTTCGGTCGACAAACGGGTCCGCAAGAAAGGCCGGGAAATACATGACGCCATCGACATCTATCGCGAACACGCTGCCAGCCGCGACCATCCTCGCGAGTCGGCGTTCGCTCACGCCGAGACGCCCGCAAAACTCAATTGACGTCAATAGTTGTCTGCTGCGAACCATCTCACGACGCGCTATCTGCGCCTGTTGTTCGATTTCCTCGCGAAACGTCATTGTCATCTCCATCGGATTTTGGGGCTCAACGTCAGCTTGACCCAAAGGTCAGCAGAAGGATTCAGGCAAGTTCTTCTCGCCAAACTGCTTAGCCAAACGCAACTGGAACAATTCAATGACAACGCGGTCGCCCAATCCGGATTCGGTTTGACAGTGAATGAGGTGGTCGTAGCAATCCTGAAATCCATCGCGTCGGTCATCAACGGCGAGCCAGGACACAACGCCGTGACGCCTGACATAGCTGAGAATCTGACCACCTCGCTGACGGGTGAGCCATAACGCCGCGTCCTCGAGGTTTGCTTCGTAAGTAGCGGCGGTCACGCGTTTGCGCAGACTCTCTATGGGAACCGAATTGCGCGCATATTCAAATCCGAAGCGGAGGGTCCAGTCGGTTGAGAGAACGATTTCGATTTTCGGATATGGCTCTAGCAGTTCGAGTAGCGTCGTGGCAAACTCGAATAGCTCAATCGTGCCTGGTGCACTGCTAACGACGCCGTGTGGTGTTACGTAGCTACCGCTTCTATGTAGCACACCGTCATAGTCGAGAAAAAGCACTTGTCGCATGTCTCTTGCCCTCATCGTATCTGAGAAGTATGGGAGTTTCTTCGCGTATCTCGAGCTCGGTTCGCAGCAGACCCCAGCCGAACTACTGCGGCGCACTTCTACCAGCCGAGCAGTTGCCGAACGCGCCATGACCCAGCGCGGTTCTTCTGCGGACACATTCCACTGCCCGCACGCCACTTTTCGTGCAACACCCTCACGGGCGCGAGACAAATTGAAGTCCAGAGTCCACGACGGATGCTCGGACGCTTTCCGTGCACAGTTCGACGCGAGTTGTTGAGCGAGGTCTTCGCATGTGTCGTATCGTTCCAGCAATTCCTGGTCGGTGCGACACACGCGATACCTACCGTCAACGGACCTCACTGCGAGCTTGGGTTGCGAGCCGGCCAATGACGCTCCAAATGGCTTACGCGGGAAATCGTCCAGGATACGCCGCACGACATCCTCCTATGTCAGTGATTCGCTACGCGAGTCTGTAGCGGTAAAGGGACGTCTGATTCGTGCACCAACGACCGCGAGTCGCCCGATATCGGCCATGCGAACAAGACCGCCTCGTTTGTAACCGTTCGGCAACAACAATGCCCCGACAATCTCGACTCCGATTAATGTCGTTGCCAGCGAAGAGGACTTCGTACCCATCGCCTTGGCAAGGTCGGCAAGCGGGACGTATGTTTGCCGGAACACCAGCAGCTGTTGAGGCGAGACGACTCGACACGGTTGCCCTCGCAGCATAATTTCATGCGACTGCAGCAAACCGACGCGTATCCAGTGCGAAACACTTTCCCACTTCCAGCCCGTGGACTTCGCCAGCTGCTGTATCGACATGCCCGATTCGAGAAGAGGTGTTCCGAAAAACCTGGCGACATCAGAGCGGAGGAAGGTCACGCCGCCCAGATGACGTCCGCGCGCGACGGCGACAACCTCGCCCGCAACTATCGCCTTCATGACTGACTGTATCGCCGACTTGTCCCCCATGCGGCGGCTCGAAAGTCCGGCCCACGTCAATCGTTCGCCGTCTTCGGACCTGCGTTCGTCCGCCATCCGATTGATGGTCTCGAACAGGTCTGTCAACGACTGCGACTGAATCGGCCCGCCCTTGTAGATGTCGTGCCTCCAATTCGGGTCTGCAGTAATGACCTCGGCGTTGACCATATGATTGAGAACGGATTGAGGAACATTTGCCACTTCGCAAGCCTGCGTGTCGCTGACCCACTCACGGCGTCGTTCTTCGATTCGCTTAATTTCTGCCGCAGGGATTTCGTAGACGTGCCCTCTAGTTCCCATGCGACGGGTGCGGTACAAGCACTCGCCAGCATTCGCAGCCTTGAGCAGTCGGTCTCGACTCACTCCGATAGCCTTCGCCGCGTCAGGAAGCCGAACGTACTCGGTCACATCGGCCGCAATTTGCCTCGCAACGTCCAGGCCGAGCACGCCATCGAAATTCTTGGCAGCCACTTCGATGACAATTTTCAGAAACGGCTCGAGTGCAGTACCCTGGCAAATCTTTTTCATGGAGATGTACCACGGACCCAGCAGGGTATTCAGGGTACGCGCCTTCGCATTGCCCGCCGCAATACGCTCTGCGATGTGCTTTTCGAAACCTGCGGGCCAGTCGTCCAGCAGGCGTGCAAGCGGAGCGAGGAACTCCTGGGCTTGCGAGACCGAATTGGGGCTTGCAGCGCCACGGCGTGGTGGGGGTATCGACGGGTCGGAATGGAGGCATAGAATCCGAACGAACGAGCACAATGCGTCGACCCTCATGCGACGGAGCTTCGGTGGAACACTGCCCGGCAAGCGCCCATCGCTTGCAATCAGCGTAGACAACCAATGCTGGGACGGCATTGATGTGACCGCCCGGAGACTGCGCAGGTCGTATCCGCATGCGCACTGTTCGATGCGCTCGCGGTGCGGTGACAGGTGGTCGCCACACGCGGAGCAGCGGTCAATGAGGAGCGTCCGGTGACCAGGGCAGGTGGTGACGTACGCATGTTCCCAGCAATGCCGGAGGTACACCTCTTCGGAGAGGCACATCGGACATACGGCATCCGAGCGTGAACGGCGCAGCCCACGCCAGCTTCGGCATACCTGCTCCTGATGATTCGCAAAGTGCGTCCACCTTTCGTCAACACCCAGCTCTGCAGCTATATGGTCGGGTTGTCCGAGGAGCGCGCTTCGACTACGCGTTACGTTAGCGAGACCGGCCAGCTCACGCCACCCCCACAAAGCATTACATGCCGCGAGACGCCTGTAATAACCGAATCCGGATTCGTCGTCGTGCGGAGCGAAGGTGATGACCAGGCTCACTGGATATCTCCCGACGGGGCTACGACGCGGTTCATAGACATGCCGTTGGTCTCGAGCACAAAAGCGTGGGCGGCTGAGAGTTCAATCGGGGAGACCTCCGTCCTCACAAAGGCAGGAAAGTCCGGATGTGCGGCCGCCTGGATTGCGCCGGCCGCGAACCGGCAGTCTTCGATGGTCAGCGGACGAGGCGCTTCATATCTCATCTGGCTCGCGAGTTCCTGCATGAACTTGCTCAACACGCCGATGAGGCCACCCGTAAGCAGATAGCATTGGGTGACCAGCAGGTTCAGTGGCAGCTCAATGGGGCAGCCCGACTCGCTGAAGAGGTCGGCATAGGTGCGCACACACGACGCGAACGCCTTCTGGTCGGACGCGCTGCGGAAGTCATATGGCCTGAATTCCCTTCTGGCCGACGCGCGCATACGCAGCTGTTCATTGCTCTCGAAGAGCTTCGCAAGACGAGGCACACCGAATAGCATGATAGTCATGTTCAGAGCGTCTGCGACTGACTTGAACCAGTCTCCCGCCGCTCGCGGAGGCACCCTCGCACCGGGCTCGACGAGGTGACTCGCCTCTTCAAACATCAGAACCCGTGTCCCCGCAAGTTTCAATTGGTCCAGCATGCGGTTAAACATCATCCCGGAGGTCAAGCCCTTGTGCTGGAGAGGCACACCCAGTGCGGACAGGACGCTACTGGGCAACAGGAGAGGTGAGATATTAGGCATCACGGGCACGACAAGCACAGGAACGGTCCGCTTTCCGTCGATATTCGGCTTTCGATGTTCACGCGCAAGCGCGTTGATGAGCATCGTTTTGCCCACACGTGAAGGCCCCACAATCCATTCGATACGTGACGCGAAGCCTTCTATCGCGTCCTGGATATACCGGTCGAGAGCATCGAGCTGCACCTTGAATGCGAGATGCTGCAGTTCGCAGCTTTCGATACTTTTGCGCAGTTTCTGAGCCTGATTCACTTCTGTTTTTCTCCGTCGACCCGGCTGAGTACTGCCAGCGAAGGCACGTCATCGAAAGACGCCTGCGCTGGTCCGGTGTGGTTTGCGCTGGACATGTCGTTCGTCGGCGGGAGCGGGTTGTCTGCGGCGCGACGGATGGCCGCCGAGTCCTTGGCCCGGTTCGACGTCGCCCGATTTCCTTCAGCTCTGCCGGGCTTTTTCGAAGCCGGCTTCCCGGTCGATTCGATGGAGCGTGCGTGCAAATCGCGACGAAATGCTGCTTTCTCGGGTGATTCGTTGTCCGCCGGCTTCGCTTCCCTGAGGAGTTCTTTCACACGAGTGAAGGAGTACGCAGGTGACGTTGCGTTGACAAACTGCTCCGTCAGCGCGACAAGCGGCCGGTCCGGCCCGTCGTCGACGCATATCTGCCTGTAGTCGTCCGGGTTGACGTGCACATCAAGCGGTACTTCGCCGTATCTGGCCAGCAGATAGGCCAGGTTGTCACCCTTGTAGTTGAACCCCCGGCAGGAGATGCCGGTCTTGCGGTTCAAGGTCCTGACCTCATGTTCGTAAAGCGTCATCAGCCACTCCGACCTGGGCGGAGGTAGCGGCATGGCGAAAAGGTGTTCCTGCGTCAAACTCTTCCAGCGCATTGCAGGCGTGCTGCCCAGCCTCGTCATATCGCGGAAGTCGCTGCGGATATGGCGTTCAAGTTCGGTATTTGCCCAGTCCTCGAAATACCAGCGCACAATCCAGTGTTCCAGTTCCTCTTCCGACATTAATTTGTCGCCCAGTGCGACCGGGTCACGCTGACCATCTTTTCCGTCGACCCGGGTGCAGCCGGGCAGTGTTTGCAGCGCATTCTTGAGCGAAAGATTCAGGCGTTCAATGAACGGCTTCCCGTGCGCATGACGCGCTTTGCAATGCATGGGGTCGATGTCGAGACGGGTCAGCCGGTCCATCCGTTCGCCCTTTGTCTCCGCGCCGTTATCGAATATGAGCTGATGCGGTGTCCCGAAGACATCAAGGTCGCAAGTCAGACCGAGCTTCGCAAGCCTGGCTTTCTTCGAAAACAGGATGGATTCGACGCACCGCAGTCCATCAGATTCGGTAGGTGCACCAATGAGCAGATACCAGCCCACCGGAAGACCGGTGCAGCAATCGATGGCATGAATTATCCATACATTGCTGGAAATGCCATGCCGGGTATTGACAACAAATGGCAAGTGCAATGCATCCTGCTCTACCCGCTCAAACGGCAAAGCGACGACAATGCGGTTTTTTGCGATGGACGTTGCAGCTGCAACGTCCTTCGGGTTCATCCGGTCGATTTCGGGGTCGACACTGAGCTTGATAAGAATCGTTTTCGCGACAAATCGGGAACCGATGCGCTTGGCCGGAGCTAGCCATCCCGACTCTTGGGCCCTGTCGTTTATGTACCGGGTGAGGTCGAGCAGTGTCCATCGGGACTTCTGCTTCAGGAACAGAGCATTCGCCGCGTCACAAATCAGGTCAACGATTTGCTGGTCATACCGTTGCGCACGATTCCCTTTGTTGCCGTCGCCTCGCAGCAACGGCAGACCATTGCGTTTCGCTTCGGCATACCTATAAAGGGTGGCTCGGGACGGAAACGTCTCCTTACAGCCGGGCTCGGGATTGTGTTCCTCCTTGGCTATCTCGTACGCCCTTCGAAAACTGACCCCATACTTCTTCTCAATCTGCTCGACTTCGCGCAAGCACACCTGCGCCAGCTGCAACTCTTCGTCGAGCCTGGGGTCGCTTTGCGACGCCGCGCTGACACGTGGTGCGCCTCGGCGGACCAGCGTCAGACGGCCGGCGGCGATGTCGTCAGCGATTTCCGAGAAGGCCCGGTACGTCTCCTGGTGCGACTTCCTGTCGAATACCTTTACATAGCCGTCGCGCAGCGTCGGGTCAATAACTTGCCAGCGCGCGGACTCCTGACCCTGCTCGCGCAATTCGTCGCCATGCAGCAGTGAGCGCTTCATAGCGTGACTCGCTCGACCAGTCCAAGATGACTGAGGTCACCCGAGGCCGGTGCCAGAACCATGTCTCCCTGAATGGCATAAGCCGCTATGTCGGCGCTGACTGCACCACTGACCAGCAGCGCCGGTACGAGATTCGGGGATAGGTCGAGTTCTGCACACAGCGCTCGCAGTGTGATGTGTCCACCGGCACAAACAGCATCGATTCTTTGAACCAAATCCGGAGACGGCCAAAGGTCGATGCGGGATGCGGCCTTCTTGAGCAGCGGTAGATTACTCCGTAGCGGATGCGGGCTGGCCGGCATCATCGCTATGGAAAACAGATAACCAGCCGATTCCAGAATCTGCCCGGCCTGCTTCAAGACAGATTTGTAGTCGTCATCGCCGTCGTAGCCTTCCCTCTTTACTTCGATGGCACTGCGAGGGGCGCTGTGCCTGTCGACTGCGAAATCGGGGGTGTAAAATTTCGGCCCCTGCCGGTCCTTGTGCCTGATACGCGCCTCGACGACTGAGTCAGGCGTCTGCAACAGGCGTCGGTCAATCAAGTCGACCTTAAACGGCTGAGGTTTGAATGCCCGGACTCTGGGGTCCAACGTGAGCATGTGAGCAACCAGGCGTTCCTCGTCGGACTCGACGAGCTGGCCAGTCGACTTCGTGCTGTATGTGCTGTAAAGCACCTTGCCAAACGTAGGGGCGACACGCCGGATGCCGTTGTCTACGCTCGCCAAGCGATGCCCGCGCGAGCCGTAAGGGGCTTTGATGGATTGGGAGCGCCTCATTGCGGGCACCCCGGGCGTCCACCCGCCGAGACCGCTGGCGGACGACGATATAAGATACTTCCGAAACCTCTAGACATAAGCATCCCCGCCTCCGTACTACAAGGCAAAAAACAGGACGCTTCGAGGGTGGAAGTTGTCGATGCGTGTTTTATGACCGCAAGGTCATCGGCCTCAGTCAGCCGTCGATTGTCAGGTGAGTTTTTTTACGTATTTCGCACTTTGCCGTCGGACAGCCGTCCGTTTCCACGACAGGGGTGCACAGCCCCTTCTCACCAAGCACCTAGACTACGAAATGCTCGGCGCGAGTGTAAGCGAATTATTCAGTCGCCGCAATATCGTTTGCGAGTGTTATTCGCCGGCTTAGCGGAATGGACACCTTCGTGAAAATAACGTAAGCGTCCGGGCAACCCACCTTGAATTGCGCTAAAGCTCTTGGGAGTATCGTGTCCACTTAACGAACAAGCGGACACGTGAACACTATCGAAGAAGAAACGCTGCCGATGCGCCGGCGCCG
>Ga0105248_10002521_pt1 | contig 20378 bp, 15 predicted proteins | sample KBSS34metaG_FD_81524 | JGI IMG/M metagenome (GOLD analysis project Ga0105248, IMG submission 81524) | Switchgrass rhizosphere microbial communities from Kellogg Biological Station, Michigan, USA - KBS S3-4 metaG | ecosystem: Host-associated > Plants > Roots > Rhizosphere > Soil | place...
AGTTGAGGCCGTCGATGTTGATGCGCGAACGCGAATAGGTCACCGCCGCGTTCACCGAGAAGTTGCTCGCGGGACGCATCGTCGCTTCGATCTCGAAGCCCTGGGTCCGCGAGCTGCCGGCATTGGTGGTGACGAACTGTATCACGCCGGTGGTCGGATCGGATCGGTTCGCCTGAACCTGGAGATTGGTATAGTCGGCGCGGAACAGGGCCGCGGCGAAGCTCAGCGAACCGTCCGTGGTACGGCCCTTGAAGCCGATCTCATAGGCATTCACATGCTCGGGCCGGACCGGATTCTGATTCGCCAGATCGGCCGAGATTTCCATTTCATAGCCGAGCCCCTTGTAGCCGCGCGTGTAGGTCGCATAGGCTTGGGCGTTCCTGCCGAATTCATATTGCAGCCCGAACTTTCCGGTCACCGCGGTGTCGTCGGCGGTCTTGCTGCCGCTGACCGGGGGGTTGCCGGGGAACATGGTGTCGCCCGCCTGGATCGGCGAGATACGCGCCCCGTGGTTGAGGCCGCGCTCATATTGCAGGCGGATTCCGCCGATTGCGCGCAGGCCGCCGACCAGTCGATAATCGGCTTGGCCGAACACGGCGATGCTATCCTGCTGCAGGCGGATGTCGCTTGCCGCAGACTGAAAGATGATGTTCGCCGCGGCGCAGGGCTGACCGATCGTGCCGGAGGTGCAGCGGGCACGACGGCGATCGAACGGACGATCGATGAAGCTGTGCATGTAGAATACGCCAGCCACATAGTTCAGATCGTTCTTGCCGCTGTTGGCGATGCGGAGCTCCTGGCTGACAGCCTTGAGGTCGACGTGGCCGTGGTTCTGATTCCACCAAGCGTAGGCGGCCCCCGTGCCGACGAACAACGGCACCGGTGCATTGATGCGGTCGATCGGCTGATTCACGTCGAGTGTATAGTGCTGATAGGCCGAGATCGAAGTGATCGCCGCCCGCCCGAGGTCAAGCGTTCCGGTCAGCGAATAGGTCTGCGACTCCGAATTCGCAAAGGTGTTGGCGTCCTCGTTGATCGTGCGATTATTCGGCGAGGCCTGAACCGCTCCGGCGAGCCCCTGCACGATCGGATTGGCGATCTGGATGAGAGTCGAGGCGCAGCAGTCCGAGTTGGTCTTGCGATAGTCGGCCGCGAGCAGGAGATTGAGTCTGTCGGTCGCGTCCCAATCGAGCTTGCCGCGGATGCCCCAACTCTTCGAGCCGTTCACCCATTCGCCAGTGCCGATATTGCGCGTGATACCGCGCACGTTGCTGTAGAATCCGCTGACGCGTGCGCGCAACCGATCGGAAAGCGGACCGGAGACCGTACCGCGGACGCGATATTCGTCATGTTCCGCGACCGTCACGTCGCCGCGCGCCTCGAACTTGCTCGACGGTGCCGCCGTAGTCACGCTGATCACACCGGCGGAGGCATTCTTCCCGAACAGCGTCCCCTGCGGTCCGCGCAACACTTCGACCCGCTCGACATCGGCAAGTTCCGAGAACCCCTGCGCCGACCGCACCGCCACGACTCCGTCGACGACGACCGAAACTGAAGATTCGACGCCCTGACCGAACAGCGCGGTGCCGACGCCGCGAATGCGGAAGCTGGTGTTGGTCGGGTTCGCGCCCTGCTGGTAGCTGAGCGAAGGGATTGCCGCGACGAGCGCGGCGGTATCGCTGATCTGGCGACTTCGCAACGCATCGGCGCTCACCGCCGTGACGGCGAGCGGAACGTCCAGCAAGCGTTCGCTGCGCTTCTGCGCAGTGACGACGATCTCTCCGGAATCGGCGGGCGCCGCAGCGTCAGCCGGTTGCGGTGCATTTGCCTGCGGCGCGGCATCCTGCGCGAATACCGGCGCGGCCGACGCGATCAGCGCCACCGCGGACGCAGATGCGAAGATCGATGGAAAACGGCGAAGCATGGAAACCCTCTCCCTGATACACCGGTCCCGTGACGGCCGGCTTGCTTTGCAAATTTAGCGCTAAACTGACCCCGTAGAGAGAGTCAATGAAAAAGTTTAGCGCTAATCTACATTCCTCCGCGTCACCGATTTCGCGTTGACGCGTGTTCGATCGCTTCGTAGGTTTAGCGTTAAAATAGATTGGGAGCGAGAGGATGTCCGACGCAGGCGCTGCACCGGATCGGGGCAGGGAACAAGCCTGGCCGCCCGCGAGAACCGCATGGCTGGCGGCGACGATGCTGATGCTGGCGAACACGCTCGCCTTCGTCGATCGCCAGGCACTGGCCTTGCTGGTCCAGCCGATCAAGCAGGATCTTCGCGCCAGCGACACCAGCATGAGCCTGCTGTATGGTCTCAGCTTCACGCTGTTCTATGTCCTGGTGGGCATCCCGATCGCGCGGCTCGCCGACCGATCCAATCGTCGCAACGTGGTCGTCGCGGCCGTTTTCGTCTGGAGCCTCGCCACCGCGCTGTGCGGACTCGCGCGCAGCTTTCCGACCCTCTTCGCCGCACGCATCGCCGTCGGCGCCGGCGAGGGCGGATTCGGGCCGGCCTCTTATTCGCTTCTCTCCGATTGCTTCCGCAAGGAGCGCCTCCCCGCCGCATTGGCGCTCTATCAAATGGGCATCTACGCCGGCGGCGCACTGGCGCTCGTGCTGGGCGGACTGATCGCCACGCAAATCCCACCGGCGTCGTCGATCATCCTGCCCTTGGTCGGCAGCATCAAAGGCTGGCAACTCGTGTTCCTGCTCCTTGGAATTCCCGGCCTGCTATTGTCCGCGGCGCTGCTCATGATTTCCGAACCGTCACGAAAAGGGACGACGGAAACCGCCGCCAGCGTTCCGCTGCGGACCTTCTTCGCGCAAGTCGGCGCGCACTGGCAGACCTATGCCGGGATCGGGATCGGCTTTGCGCTCATGATCCTTGTCGGCAATGCGACCGGCGCCTGGATCCCAGCATTCCTCGAACGCAAGTTTGGAATGACGACGGCCGAGATCGGAGCCACCTATGGCCCGATCGTGTTCTTCTGCGGCGTTTCAGGAACGCTGGTCGGCGGCTTCTTCGCAAGCTTCCTGCGCCAGCGCGGCCTCCGGTTGGGCAATCTGCAAACCGCGCTGTTCGGCTTTGCCGCACTGATCCCGATCACGATCGCCTTTCCCTTGATGACATCGAGCGTCCATGCGCTTGCGCTGATCGGCTTGATGAACTTCTTCGCAGGCTTCAATTTCGGCGGCGGGCTCGCCGCGCTGCAGGAGATCACGCCCAACCGGATGCGTGCGCTCGTTTCGGCGGGTTATATGCTGCTCGTCAACCTGATCGGCGCCGCGGGCGGCCCGCTCGCGATCGCGCTTCTCACCGACTATTGGTTCGCCAGTCCCGCCCGGCTGCCGGAGGCCATCGCCATTGTCTGCGCGATTGCCTCGCCTCTCTCGCTGGCCTTTCTGCTGCTGGGACTGAAGGGCTATGCCGAGGCGCTCCGGGATCCCCGATAGAATCCGCGAATGGAATGGCCTAGGACGCGAAGGTGGGTACGGGGCCGGAAATTTAATGTCACGCGTCGGACGGAAGAGCAGCCAGGCAGTCACGATCCACGCGGTAGCGGAACGGGCCGGCGTCTCGATCATGACGGTCTCGAACGTCCTCAACAATCGCCGCAACGTGCGCGAACAAACGCGCCAGGCCGTCATGGAGGCGGTCGAGGCACTGGGTTACAAGCCGAATATGGCCGCGCGTTCGCTGGCAAGCGCAGCGACCACGCGAATCGGCCTGCTCTGCAGCACCGGGGAAAGCGGCTTCCTCAGTTCGATTTTGGTGGGCGCGGTGGACGGGACCAGCGACAGCGGCGCGCAATTGACCGTCCGCCGTTTCAAGAGTTCCGACGTCGACGTCATGCTGCAATCGGTGGACGCGCTGGCAAAGAGCGGCGTGCGGGCGCTGATTTCGCCGCCGCCCTATTGCGAAGCGCTCAGCCGCTTCGACCTTCCGGTTCCGATGGTCGCCATCTGCGCCGGCGACGAACTGCCGACGATGCCCTGCGTTCGCGTCGACGACCGCGCTGCGGCGAAGGCGATGACCGCGCATTTGATCGCGCTCGGTCACCGGCGCATCGGTTTCATCCGAATGGGCCAGCAGCTGCTCGCGGGCCGCACGCGCTACGAAGGCTATTGTGCGGCGCTGGCGGAGGCCGGGATCGCCATCGACGAACAGCTGGTCGCACAAGGCGGATATAGTTTCGATTCGGGGCTGGTCGCCGCCGAGGAGCTTCTGGCCCGGCCCCATCGACCGACCGCAATCTTTGCCGGCAACGACGATATGGCGATCGCGGTCATTTCCCTGGCGCACCGCATGGGCATCGACATTCCGGGCGAATTGTCGGTCGCGGGCTTCGACGATGCGCCCGTGGCGGTGAAGATCTGGCCGACGCTGACCACCATCCGGCAGCCCGTCTCGGCGATGTCGGCCGAAGCCACGCGTTTGGCGATAGACATCGCGCAAGGCGTCCGGGAGGCAACTCCCGATACGCGCTATTTCGATTTCGAACTCGTCGATCGCGACTCCACAGCCCCTCCCCCGCAGTGAGCCCCGGCCTTCGCCCGAACTTCCGCCAAATAATTTTAGCGCTAAATTTTTTCCTTGACTCGCACCGGCCCACGCCGGATTTCAGCCGAAACAGACGGATGGACGCGTTGGAGAGGAGACGACCGTGCCCAAAGGCGTCAGGAAATTCGGCACCGCCTTGTTCTGCGGATTGGCTTCTTCGGCACTTTCGTCGTGGGCGGCGGCGACTCCGGCGCGGCCGGACCAGCGTCCCAACATTGTCGTGATCGTGCTCGACGACGTCGGCTTCTCGGATATCGGTTCATTCGGGTCGGAGATCCGCACCCCGGCGATCGATGCACTGGCGGCGAGCGGCCTGCGGTACAACCGTTTCGATACCAAGGCCGTCTGCTCACCGACTCGCGCCGCATTGCTCACCGGGCGCAACCCGCAGACCGTGGGCATGGCAGACCTGCCCGCAACGAAGCTCGACCCCGCCGACCAAAGCCGCGATCGCGGCGCGCTCGCCCAGAATGCGCAGACCATCGCGCAGGTGCTCGGTCGCGCGGGGTACCGGACCTATGGATTGGGCAAATGGCACCTGAGCCCCGAGGATGAGGATGGTACCCCCGGGCACAATGCCTCGTGGCCGCTGCAGCGCGGGTTCGACCAGTTCTACGGCTTCTATCTCGGCTGGACCGACCAATATCACCCTGCGCTGATCGAGGGCAATCACCGCATCCCCGCGCCGGAGACCGCCGGCTATCACTTCTCCGTCGACATCACTGACCACGCGATCGCGGCTCTGACGCCGGTGCAGGGGCAGCCGCGCCAGCCGGCCTTCGTCTATCTCGCCTATGGCGCCGGCCACGCGCCGATTCAGGTTCCCCGCGCCTATGTGGAGGCCTATAATGGGGTTTACGACCAGGGCTGGGACAAGCTCCGCGAAGCGCGCCTCGCGCGCGAGAAAGCGCTCGGCATCGTTCCCGCGAACACCCTGCTGCCGCCGCGCAATCCGGGCGACCGCGCCTGGGCCGAGCTGACATCGACCGAACGCGCCGTCTACGCCCGTTTCATGCAGGTCTATGCCGGTTTCATCACGCATACTGACGACCAGATCGGGCGACTGGTCGCGCATCTGAAGGCCATCGGCGAATACGAAAACACTTTGATCGTGCTTCTGTCCGACAATGGCGCGGCGTCGGAGGCCGGCCAGAAGGGCTCGTTCGACCGGATGTACCGGCCGAACACGATGACGCCCGAGCAGATGCTTGCACGCCTGGACGAGCTCGGAACCGACAAGACGCAACCGGAATATCAACGGCCATGGGCGATGGCCGGCGTGACGCCTTTGCGGCGCTACAAGGTGTGGCCCTATCTGGGCGGCGTGCGCACGCCGCTGATCGTCACATGGCCGAAAGTGATCCGCGACCGCGGCGCGATTCGCCAGCAATATGTCGACACGGTGGACCTGGCGCCGACCATGGCGGAAGCGGCGGGAACCCGTTTTCCGAGCTCCGTCGCGGGCCGCAAGGAACTCCCGGTCGCCGGCCGCTCGATCCGCGCCAGCCTCGTCTCCGCTACCGCGCCAAGTGCCCGCACGGTTCAATATTTCGAATTGCGCGGCAACCGCGCGATCACGCAGGGCAAATGGCGTGCCGTTGCCATGCACCGGCAGCTGACCGATTTTTCCTCCGACAAATGGGAGCTGTTCGACACCGAGGCAGATTATTCGGAAAGCACCGACCTCGCGGCCAAATACCCTGCCAGACTGGAAGCGCTGAAGCGCCTGTGGTGGGAGGAGGCGCGCAAGTTCAGTACGCCACCGCTTGCGGAAGCACCCGAGCAGTTCCGCCTGCGCGAACGCTTCGACGACAGCCCTGACCGGACGCCGTTACCGGCGCACCCGACGCCCCCACCCCAGTCCACGGTCGGCACCCAGCAATGAGCGGAGCTCCTATGCCAATAGTCAAACGCCGTTTGCGCCTGGCCACCGTCGCGGCAACGCTGGCGCTGGCGTTTGCCGCCCCGCCCATGCCAGCCTTCGCGCAGGCGCCCGCATCTCCGCAACCGAGTGCCGCCCGTTCGGTGCCGCGACCTGGCCAGGCACGCAACGTGCTGTTCATCATGGCCGACGATCTCGCACCGCGCCTCGGCAGCTATGGCGCGCCCGTCCGCACTCCCAATATCGACGCGTTCGCCCACAGCGGCGTGCAGTTCCAGCGCGCCTATACGCAATTCCCTTGGTGCGGGCCCAGCCGCGCCTCCTTCCTGACCGGCACGCGGCCGGACACGACGCGAGTCATGGACCTCAACACGCCGTTCCGCCGTGCGCTGCCGGATATCGAGACATTGCCGCAATATTTTCGCACCAACGGCTATTTTGCGGGGCGGGTCGGCAAGATTTTCCATCAGGGCGTTCCTGGCGACATCGGCACCAGCGGACCCGACGACCCGCAATCGTGGGACATGGTCGTGAACCCCCGTGGGCGCGATCGCGACGCCGAAGACGGCAAGCTCAAGAACGAAACGCCTGGCGTGCCCTATGGCTCGGCGATGGCGTGGCTCGACGACGAAGGCGCCGACACCGACCAGACCGACGGCAAGGTAGCCAGCGCGGCGATCGAGATGCTTCGAGCGCATGCCGGAAAGGACAAGCCGTTCTTCATTGCGGTCGGTTTCTATCGCCCGCACGTTCCGCTGGTCGCGCCGAAGAAATATTTCGGGCATTATCCCCTGGCCCGGATGCGTGTCGCCGAAGAGACACCGGCGTCGCTGGGAGAGGTTCCCGCCTACGCCAAGACCTGGAACCCCGACAATTTCGGGATGAGCGCGACGCAGCAGCGGGAGATCGTCCGCGCCTATTCCGCCGCCACCAGTTTCATGGATGCGCAGGTCGGCCGCGTACTCGCGGAACTTCGTCGGCTCGGGCTTGAAAAGGACACGATCGTCGTCTTCACCAGCGACCATGGCTATCTGCTCGGCGAGCACGGCCAGTGGATGAAAAACATCCTCTGGGACGAAGCCGACCGCGTCCCGCTCGTGATCCGTGCGCCAGGTATCACCGGTGCCAACCGCAAATCCCCGCGCACCGTCGAACTGCTCGACCTTTATCCCACGCTCACCGAACTCGCCGGTCTGCCGCATTATCAGCGCAACGAAGGCGCGAGCCTTGTCCCCCTGCTGAAGGAGCCGACTGCCGCTTGGGATCGGGCGGCGCTATCGCAGGTACGCGGCGGTCGCAGTGTCCGGACCGAACGCTGGCGCTACACCGAATGGGAAGAGGGCAGGCTCGGAGCCCAGTTGTACGACCACGATACGGATCCCAAGGAGCATCGCAACCTGGCGAACGACGCGCGCTATGCCTCCGTCGTCGCGGAACTGAAGGCGAAGTTGCCCAAGGGGCCGGTTGAGAAGCGCCCTGCTCCCTTAGCCTATGATCCGATTCGCGCCTGTCTCGCGACGTTCCCGGGCGCCGCACGGCCGGGGCCAGGTGTCGGCGGCGAAGGGGGTGGGGGTCTCAAGGTCTGTGAGCGGCTGGATCCCTGAAACGATCGAAACGATGTGATCGGTCCGGTTGCCCTTCGGCTCGCCGGGCCTGGCAAGAGGCGACCATGACGGAACTTTCTTTTTCCCGCCTATCCCGCCGAACCGTGCTTTCGGGCATGGCGGGTTTCGCTGCGTCGCAATCTGCCGTTGCCCGCGCCGCCGTGGGTGCCGAGCGGCCCAACATTCTCTGGCTCGTCAGCGAAGACAACAACCCGTTCGTCGGTGCTTATGGCGACACGCTCGCCCATACGCCGAACATCGACGCGCTGGCCCGGCGCGGGATCCTGTACCGGAACGTCTATTCGAACGCGCCCGTCTGCGCGCCCACCCGTTTCACGATCCTGACTGGCGTCCACGCGCAATCTGCTTCCCCCGCCCATCACATGCGGGCGAATGCAAAAGTCGCGGGCATCCTGCCTTGCTACCCTGAGCTGATGCGCAAGGCGGGCTATTACTGCACGAACAACGCGAAGACCGACTATAATTGCGACATCGATCCCCAGCAGGTCTGGGACGACAGCAGCAAGGCGGCGCATTGGAAGTATCGCCCTGCGGGCAAACCGTTCATGGCTGTCTTCAACAGCGAGACGACTCACGAGAGCAGGATGTTCGTCGTCACCGACGGCCGCGTCAAACCGGCCGACGTCAGGGTGCCGGCCTATTTGCCGGATACTCCCGATATCCGGCAGGATTATGCCAGCTATTACAATCTGATGGAGAAGATGGACGGAGAAATCGGCACCCGTCTGGCCGAGCTGGAGGCTGCCGGCCTCGCCGACGACACCATCATTTTCTACTATTCGGACAATGGCGGCGTGCTGCCGCGCTCGAAGCGCTACTGCACCGACGAAGGCCTGCGGTGCGCGATGGTCGTCCATTTTCCTCCCAAATGGGCGCATCTCGCTCCTGCCGCAGCAGGATCGATCGTCGAGGCGCCGGTCAGCCATGTCGATTTGGCGCCGACCGTTTTGACGCTGGCAGGGGCGCCGATCCCCGCCACGATGCAGGGCCAGCCGCTGCTTGGGCGCGCAGCCATGCGTCCGCGCCTTGCCTTCGGAATGCGCAACCGGATGGACGAGAGATATGATTTCGTCCGGACGGTCACCGACGGACGTTACCGCTATATCCGCAACTATATGCCCTTCCTGCCCCTGGTTCAGAACCAGGGATTCTCATGGCTGATGAAGGCGTACCAGAGCTGGGACGAACTGCACCGCGCGGGCAAACTATCCCCGGTGCAGGCGCGCGCGTTCGAGCCGCGTCCCTATGAGGAATTCTACGACCTGAACGTCGATCCGGACGGTATCGACAATCGGATCGCAGACGCGGCCCAAGCCGCCCAGATCGTGGGCATGCGCGCTGCGCTCGACTCCGAAATGCTCCGCATCAACGACAATGGCTTCATTCCGGAAGGCTCGCCGCTCGAAGGCTATCTGACAACCAGGGTCAAACATGTCTATCCTTTGCGCCGTTTGATGGCGATCGGCCAGGCGGCCGCGCGACGCGATCCGCGCAAACTCGGCCTGTTCCGCACGGCGTTGGCCGACCGCAACGAAGCCATCCGATACTGGGGTGCCATGGGCTTGCTCATGCTGGGCGCCGCCGCCGGACCGGCCGTCGGGCAGCTCGCGACGTCGATGCACAACGATGCGTCGGCTTCGGTGCGCATCGTCGCTGCCGAAGCGCTTGCGCAGCTCGGTCGCAGTGAGGAAGCGGTCGGCGCGTTGGCATCGCTGTTGGGGTCGACGAACCAGTCGATTCCCGTGCGCCTCCAGGCCGTGAACGCGCTCACGCGCCTCGGCCCCTCTGCGCGGTCCGCCCTGCCCGCGCTTCGGGCAGCCGCCAAGGTGAAGAACGAATATCTGCCCAATGCCGCAACCTATGCGATCCAGCAGCTCGAGGGGACCTACGATCCCCATAAACCGATCTTCGATCTCGAAGGTCTGGCGCGCAACGGCCGTCGCATCAACGGCTGATCCCCTTCCCGTTCTCAGAGGAATTCGATGTCCATCATCCGCAAGATCGCGATCACCGGGGCCGCCATCATCGCCGCCGTCGGCCAACCCGCCGTCGCCGCGGGAGAAACGGGCGGTCGGCCTGCGCACAAGAGCCCGGCGTCCGCGCCGCAACGTCCGCGCAATGTGATCTTCATTCTGCTGGATGATTTGCGGTTCGACGGGATGGGGTTTCTCCAACCCGGGCTGAAGACTCCCAACATCGATCAGCTCGCCAAGGGAGGGGCCTATTTTCCGAACACGGTCACCACATCCTCACTCTGTTCGCCCAGCCGGGCCACGATCCTGACCGGAATGACGGCGCGCAATCACGGCATCGTGGACAACAATAATTCGTCGGAAAAAGGCCTCACCTTTTTCCCGCGCTACCTTCAACGGGCCGGTTACCAGACTGCGTTCATGGGCAAATGGCACATGGGCGACGATACGGACGCACCCCGACCCGGCTTCGACAAATGGATCAGCTTCAAGGGCCAGGGCCATTATTATCCGACCACCGATCTTGCGCCGGCTGCGGTGGCGGCGGGCAAGGTCAACATGCTCAATGTCGACGGAAAGCCGGTTCCCCAGAAGGGCTATATCACGGACGAGCTGACCGATTATGCCCTGAACTGGCTCGACCGGGAGCGGGACGCGCGCAAACCGTTCTTCCTCTACCTCAGCCACAAGGCCGTGCACTCCGACCCGCTCCCGCCGCCGCGCTATGCGCACCAATATGACGGCGTCGATTTCAAGATCCCGGAAAGCGCCGCCAACACGCCTCAAAATTATGCTGGCAAGCCGATGTGGGTCTACAACCAGCGCAACACCTGGCACGGCATCGACTTTTTCTACAACTCCGACATGAAGATGACGGAGTATCTACGTTATTATTACGAAACGCTGTCGGCCGTAGACGACAGCGTGGGCCGTATCATTGCCTATCTGAAGCAGCACAATTTGGAGAAAGACACGCTTGTCATATTCACTTCGGACAACGGCTTTCAGATCGGCGATCATGGCCTGATCGACAAGCGCACGGCGTACGAACCGTCGGTGCGCGTGCCAATGGTCATGTACGAGCCGGGCACGATCCCTGCCGGCGTCGTCAATCCCGGTCTCATTCGAAATCTCGACTTCGCTCCGACCTTTCTCGACCTGGCGGGCGTGCCGCGCCCGGCAGAGTTCGAAGGCAAGAGCGCCTGGCCGCTGATCAGCGGCGCAGTCAAGGCCGCGGACTGGAAGGCTCCCGACTTCGTGTACGAATATTATTGGGAATGGAGCTTTCCGATGACGCCCGGGACGTTCGCGATTCGGCGCGGCGACATGAAATACATTCAATATTATGGCGTGTACGACCGCGATGAGCTCTACGATCTGTCGAAAGATCCGGACGAAATGCACAACGTCATCGACGATCCGGCGTATCTCGACAGCAAGGTTGCGCTGCGAAAGGCGCTATTCGCCCAGCTTGCCGACCGCAACGGCCGCCATGTCATCCCCTATACCGAGAGACAGGCGTCGGGCATCGTCCGCCGAAGCCGGGCGGGCACGGGCGCCGCGGCTTTTCCCGAAGAATGGCTGGTGGAACCCAACCGTGCCGACCGGCTCGACGACCTTCGTCCCGACAGCCAGGCCAAGATCGAGGCTCATGCGGCGGGCAAGGCATTGATCAACGCGCCGATCCTCGGCCAAGGCGACAACATCGTGCCGACCGAGACAGGAGCGCCGCACCCCCGATGAATGCCCCGCCGCCCCCGGGCATGCGCTGGATACCGCGCGGCGAGTTCACGATGGGCTCGCTGTGCTTCTATCCGGAAGAAGCGCCGCTGAGCCGGGTGCGCGTCAACGACTTCTGGATCGACGAAACGCCGGTGACGAACGCCCAGTTCGCGGAATTCGCCGCCGCCACCCGGCACGTCACGTTCGCCGAAATCGCGCCAGACCCAAAAAATTATCCCGGGATGATGCCGGGCATGGATCGGGCGGGCTCGCTGGTGTTCCGCAAGAGCACCGTGCCGATCGGCACACACGATCCCTATGCATGGTGGGTCTTCGAATTCGGCGTGGACTGGCGTCATCCGTACGGGCCCGACAGCTCGATAGAAGGGCTCGAAAACCATCCGGTGGTCCACATCGCCTGGGCCGACGCGGCCGCCTATGCCAAGTGGGCGGGCAAGGATCTGCCGACCGAAGCCGAATGGGAATATGCCGCGCGCGGCGGCCTCGAAGGCAAGGAATATGCCTGGGGCGATGAACTCTCGCCAGGCGGCGCGATGCTGGCCAATTATTGGCAGGGTCTCTTTCCCTTCTCCAACACTTTGGAGGACGGATGGGAGCGAACCTCACCGGTCGGTTCCTATCCCGCCAATGGCTACGGCCTTTACGACATGATCGGCAACGTCTGGGAGTGGACGCGCGACTGGTGGCAGGAAAATCGCAGCAAGGGAGGCGCCTGCTGCATCGTCACCAACCCGCGCGGCGGCAAACTCAAGGAGAGCTTCGACCCCGCGCAGCCGGACGTGCGCATCGGCCGCAAAGTAATCAAGGGCGGCTCACATCTTTGCGCGGACAATTATTGCCGACGCTACCGCCCGGCCGCACGCCATCCCGAAACGATCGACACATCAACCAGCCATATCGGCTTCCGTTGCGTGCGCCGGCGATCGTCATTCAACTAATGGCGCGGAAAGGATGACGGGGATCCACCGTACCGCGCCTCAATGCGCGTGACGGAGCCTGCCGCCGGCCTGCGCGGGCGCCGGAGCCAGCGCCCGATGGCCCCAGTTCCACATCGCCAACACCACCGCAAGCGGGAATGACACGGCGATGACGCCGACCAGTGCCATTACGACGATGAATAGAGTGGCTCCGACCGTTTCACTTACTGCAGGTATGATCTCGATCCCGCTCAACGCGAGGACCATCAGAAAAGAGAAAGCCGCAAGCTGCAGCAGAGTGGTGGGTCTGAGCAAGTCAGCCTCCAATATATTCGCGACGCCGTGCCACGACGCTTGGAGAGCTGAATCGATCCCGCGATTACGAGAGAAACATCGACGAATTGGTTGCTTTTTTCGCATCCGCCCAAGTCGAAAAGACAATCGCGCCCTCGACGCGGCGAATCATCGCCAGGATTTTCGGGCATTTTCCATAGGTTCGAAGTCAGTGGGGAAGTCGCTGGGCACAGCGAAACGCGCGTCAGCTCTTTCCCAAGCCTGCGGCGAACGCGATGCGCACCGCGTCCGACAATCCCCGCGCGCCCAGCTTCGCCATGATGTTGGCGCGGTGAAGTTCGACGTCGAGCATCGACATTGCGAGCGCCTGGACGATCTGCGCGTTCGATCTGCCCTCGGCGAGCGCCGCGAGCACTTCGCGCTCCTGCGCGTCAAGCCCGTCGACCAGCGCCCGCGCTATCGTATCGCGCAGCGTGACCTCGCTCGACGCCTCGAGACGCGTCGTCGCGTCGCGCAGCGCCTCGCGAAGGATCGCGGGGCTGCAAGGCTTCTCGAGGAAATCGAACGCGCCGTTCTGCATCGCTTCGACTGCGAGGTTTATTTCGCCATGGCCAGTAAGGATGATCACCGGCAGCGTCACGCCACGCTGGTTGAGCTGGCGCAGGACCTCCAGGCCATCGATTTCGGGCATGCGGACATCGAGCAGGACGCAGCCGCGCTCGAGGCTATCAGCGGCGAGGAAAGCGACGCCCGAGTCCCAGGTGCGCACCGTATAGCCTGAGGTCCGCAGGAGAAAGTCGAGGCTGCGCCGGACGCTCTCCTCATCGTCGACGACATGGACGAACGGCGCGTCGCTCATACGCGCGCTCCCCGAACATCACATCTTCGCCTCTGCGCTGGATGCGCGTTTGCGTGCGAGTGGTGCGAGCATGGTGGCGTCAAGGGATCGGAATCCCCCGACCATGGGTCCGGATCCGCAACATCGTTCTTCCCCGCGTACACGTCCCCCCGAAACGCGAGTCAAATTGTATCGCCTGAAACCATCGGCGCGATTGGGAGTCTTACGGATACGTCCCGAACTGGGCCGACAGTCCGGTCACCTGCTCAAAGTCCGTTTGGAAATGCGCAGAAGAGCGCATTCGATGCGATGCCGGCCTGATCAACCAGGATGCTGTCTACCAATTGGACCGGGATGATCTTCCACAGTCGTTTCCGGTCGGTTCCGGCGCGACCACGCGCACCAGCAGCGCCTCGACATGACTGTCGGCGGGGATGTCGCGACGGATCCACAGATTGCCGTCCAGCCGCGCACGGGCGCCGATCGTCACGGGTCCGACGATCACGGTTCCCGCGTGCACCACGACATCGTCATCGAGTCGCGGATGCCGGCGTGGCCGCCGATCGGACACGCGCGTCTCCGTCGCTTCGCCCGGCTCGCCGCCGAGAGTCACGCCCTGATAGAGGCGCACGCGGTCGCCGATCTCGGCAGTTTCGCCGATCACAACGCCCGTGCCGTGATCTATGAAGAAGCTTTCCCCGATCTTCGCGCCAGGATGAATGTCGACCCCGGTCTGACCGTGCGCGATTTCGGCGATCGATCGCGCGACGAGCGGCGCGCCGAGCCGGTGCAACGCATGCGCGAGGCGATGGTGGATCACCGCCGAATAGGAGGGATAGGCGAACAGCACTTCGTCGACGCTACGCGCCGAAGGATCGCCGGCGTACGCCGCCTGGAGATCGGCATCGAGCGCGCGACGGATAGGCGGGAGCTGCGCCGCGAACGCGCCGATGATGCGATCGGCTTCGCGGCCTTCCTCGATCGGGCCGATTCCCGGAAATCGCGCGCGCAGCTCGATCCCGATCTGCGCCGACAGCTGCGACAGCACCGACTCGAGCGTCGCCGCGACAAACGCGTTCTCGTTGTGCGCAGTCAGCTCGGGAGGGCCCAGCCGGAGCGGGAACAGCGCAGCGCCGAGCTCGCGCAGCACCCGTTCGAGCCCGCGTCGCGACGGGAAGCGCGGGCCATGCTCGACATGCCGGTCGTGCGCCGCGCGCCAGTCGATGCGGGCCTGGCGCAGTTGATCCATCACGCCATCGAGCTCGCGCGGGAAAGCGATCGGCGGGGCTTCGGCTAGGGACATGACGACACTCGCGATGAGGACTACAGGATGCGCGCTTGGCACGAGACCGCAGGCCGCACAGCAAATTTATTCCTACTAATCCAATAGGAAATTTGCGGCCGGCAAAATCGGCCGGAACTTCGCTCGATGCTGGATACATTTTCCGGCGAGGTCGCGTTGCCCGGCGCAAGGGGCTGTGCTTTACCGGTGTCCGAATGCAGGCATCGGGGGACATCGACAAACTCATCGCCGATTGGCGCAACACCGGTGGGTCGGAACTCGCGAACACGCTCGCCGGGATTGGCATGGCGCGCCGATTAAGCGACGGGCGGTACGCGGCGTGACCGCTGAGGCCGACGAACTGCCCGACGCGAGCTTCGCTGGCACGTTTCGCCCGGGTGCGCGCGTCGAGCCGTGCGGGGACCAATGGGCTCCATTCGGCGGCATGGACGAGGACCGGCTCGAAGCGCTGGCGAGCCTGTTCGCGGAAGCCTCGTGGCCGCTGCAATCCGAATTCTGGCGCGACGAAAGCGTGGCAGCGCACGTACTGCCGGTCCCCGAAAGCGAGCCGCATGGCCAGTTGCGCTCGGCCGGCTACGGCCGCCACGCGCTGATGATCGCTTGCGACGGTGAATTGCGCCTCGCCTCGATGTTCCCCGCTGACTTTTCGCCCGAGGCTTATTGGTTTGCGCTCGACAGCGTCGATATGGCGGAGAACCGGCTGCAGTTTCGCGTCAACGGTCGACTACAGGCTTCGAGCGAAGTGGATGGGCCGAGCACGCCGATTTCGTGGTTCGCGCTCGATGAACCCGCGATGCGCCACTTCTGGCGCAAGGGACGCGTGTACGAGATAGGCCTGGTTGGGCTTTGCTATGCCTGCGCCGTGGCCGAAAATCACCGCGAGGAAATCGCCGTCACCGACGCGATGCGCGAGGTCTGGCTGGGCAGCGGAATCCCCGAACTCGCCGAGCGCGCACAAAATGACACCGTCGAGTTCGACCTGAGCGAACTCACCACGCTGCTCGCCGACGACAGCGAAGGCGGCAAACCCGATGACGCCTTCTTCCGCGGCAAGGTGCTGAGCGCTCGTAAGCTGCGCGCGCCGATAGCGGATTGCGGCGGCTGGTCGCTAAAGGTCGAGCTGATCGACTGGGGCGACCCACCGCTGGTCCTGACGTTGATCGTCACAGAGCACGCCTGGGGGCGCGCGCAACCGCCGCGGCGGGGGCAATATGTGGAGGGATGGGCATGGCTCCAGGGCAATGTGCGCAAGGTCCATGCTGAACTGCCGCACGCCGACCCGACTACGTCCGACTGACGAGTTCCCCGGGTAGGTGGCTCGCGCCGTATTGGCGAATTTTCGAGATCATTTGCCCTCGCCCGCCAGATAGGCGGCGATCCGCTGCCCGTCGGCCTCGTCGATCGCGGCGCCATAGGCATCGCGCATCTTGGCGACTTCGGCGTTCCAGAAGGCGCGGCCCATGTTCGGCGGCTGATGGCGGATATAGTCGAGCGAGTGGCATGCAGCGCAAGTCGCCGCCGTCAGTTCGGCGTCCGCGCCGGCCGGCATCCGAACTTGCGGCTCGGGCGGGAGGCGATAGGCGATGCGCTTGTCGGCACCGGCGAGCAGTATCGCCGCAGGCAGCAGGACCAGCACGGCGCCTCTCATGCGAACCCCGTGAGCAGCGTGCGCTCGATGACATTGCGGCGGTAGCCCGAAGGATTCCACAGCGGATCGAGTGGCTGGGTCTCGCCGCCGATGCTCGTCGCGCGCACCAGCAGCTGCTGTTCGCCGGCAGCGACGGGCAAGTCGATCCGCCATTCGCGGAAGGAGAAGCGGCCGAGGTCCTCGCCGAGCCGCGCCGGGCGCCAGTTCAAACCGCCGTCGACCGAGACTTCGACCTTTGCGATGCCGGTGCCGCCGTCGAACGCGATTCCGCGCAGCGCGAGCGGCCGGCCGGCGCGGACGCGGCTGCCGCTGGCATGGCTGGTGATGAACGAACGGACGTTGAGCCGGTTGATCGGGACGGTCTTCTCGGGGCGCGTGCCAGCGGGAACGCATGCGCAGCCATTGTCCGGGATGCGATAGGCCTTGGCCATCCAATAGCCGTCGAAGCTGTGATCGAGCAGCTGGATGCTGCTCAGATGCTTGACCCAATAGGTGCCGTAATAGCCCGGCACGACGAGCCGGAGCGGAAAACCGTTGAGGAACGGCAGCGCCGCACCGTTCATCGCATAGGCGAGCAGCGGCTCCCCCGACATCGCATGGTCGAGATCGAGCGCCTTGACGAAGTCGGGGGTCGCCGGTGTCGCAGGCGCATCCAATCCGTCGAAACTGAGCTGGCGCGCGCCCGGCTTGACGCCGGCGCGCTCGAGCAGCGCGCGCAGCGGCACGCCACGCCAGCGCGCATTGCCCATTGCGCCGTTGCCCAGCTGGCCACCCGCGACGCGCGGCGCGACGAAGCCGCGGCTGTTGCCCGAGCATTGGTTGACCGCGACCAGCTCGACCGGCGCGAAATCGCGCTGGAGCTCGGCGAGCGAGAGCGACAGCGGACGCTCGACCAGCCCCGATATGGTCAGCCGATAGTCGGCGAGATTGAAGTCGGTGGGCAGTCCGGAAAGGTGATAGCGCACGAAAAACGCGTCATTCGGCGTCAGCAGCCCTTCGCCGAACACCGAAAACGGCGTCTCGAGCTGCGGCGGCCGTGCGGTCTGGAGAATCAGCGGCCGCTTTTGCGGATAGGCGACCAGGCTCCGTTCGCCATTGGCGAAGGGCAGCTCGATGCGGCGCGCCTCGCGTGCGGAGGCCGCACCGCCGAGCGACGCCAGCGTCCCCAGCGCAAAGCCACGGCGCGTGACATCGAACCGCTCGTTTCGTCCTTCCGGCATCGCCGCCCCAGCATGTTTGTCGGCGCTCTGATAATCTCAGGGCGATCCCATCGGCAAAGCACCGCTCGTCAGATGCTAATGCAAAGAGGTTGGTTCGGTCGAGGCCCTTACGCCGCTAGCCAACCGGCGATGCGCGTTTTGCGTCGGGGGCTGGTGCAATGGTTTCGTGGTGGATGGCCTATCTGCAGTTCGTGCTGGGTGCCGGGCGCGACGGGGCAGGTCATGTCCTGTCCGACACCTCGTTGAGTGCACAGCTCCAGGGATCCGAGCGGCTGTGGATGCTGATCGAAGGCACGCATGTGCTCACGCTGATGCTGTTCGCGGGCACGATCCTGTTCGTCGATCTGCGGCTGCTCGGGCTGACGCTGCGCGGCGTGCCGGTTTCCAAGGTGACGGACTCGGTCCTGCCGTATACCGTCGCAGGCTTCGTGCTGATGGTGATCACCGGCACCGCGCTGTTCTTCTCCAACCCGTTCGAATATTACCATAATTTCTTCTTTCGCTTGAAGTTCCTGTTCCTGATCGCGGCGGCGGTGAACATCTTCCTGTTCCACCACCGCGTGCAGGCGAACCGTGCGCAATGGGACGACGCCGCGCGGCCGCCGACCGCCGCGCGCGCTGCCGCCGCGGTGTCGCTGACCCTGTGGATCGCCGTGATCATTTCAGGGCGCTACGTCGCTTATGACTGGTTCAAATGCCAGAATGCCCATGGCCTGATCGCCGTCGCGGCCGAATGCAGCGCGCATGATGCGACGCTGCGCCGTATCCAGCCGGAGCTAGCCCGATGAACATCGACTTCAGCGACCTCGCGCCCGACACTGCCGCGCGCATCGAAACGCTCTCGCAAGTGCCGCTCGTCAAATATGTCAACGAGACCGTGTGGATCTTCGCGATTGTCGAGACCGCGCACCTGCTCTTCCTCACGATCCTGGGTGGCGCGGTGCTTGCGCTCAATCTGCGGCTGCTCGGCGTGGTCATGCGCGATGTGCCTCCGCGCGATGTCGAACGCGCCACGCGCCCGTGGCTGATTGGCGGCGTGGTCGGCACGATCTTCACGGGCGTGGCGATGGGGCTGACCACCGCCAGCACGCTGCTGCCCAGTGCCGCCTTCTTCGTGAAGATGGTCGCATTGGTCGCCGCGATCCTGTTCAGCATCGCGGTCGGCCGCGAAGTGCGAAGGAGCGACGAGTCGACGGCGCCTGCCGCCGGGCGGGTACTTGCGCTGGTCGCGCTGCTGCTGTGGGCCGCCGCGCTCGCGCTGTTCGCGACGACGCGCGGGCTGAGTTCGGGCGCAGTGCTGGTGGCGCTCGCCGGCTTCGCGCTGCTCGCCGCCTTCGTCTCGCGGCACCGCCGCGCCTATCTGATCGGCCTCGCGGCGATCCTCGGCGGCGGCTATTTCGTCACCGAATGGATCAGCGCGGACGGGCTCAGGGGCCCCGCCTGGCTGTCGCTCGCGCCGCTCGGCGGCGCACTCGCGCTCGTCGCGGTGATTGCCTCACTCGAACGGCGCGACGGCGCGCGCATCCCCCCGCCGCCGGCGCGCGCCGCTGCATTTGCGTCGACGTTGGCCTGGATCACCGTCGCCGCCGCCGGACGCTGGATCGGCTTCAGCTGAGTAAAGAAATCCTATGTGCGCCAAAGCGGCGCCGACCCAGGTCGGCGCCGCTTGATCTATTTGATCAACCGCTGATCTTACAACTGAAATTCATAAGTATAATCCGACATATTCGTTCCGATTTCGAGCGCCTTTGCATAGCGGACCGTGGAACACTTACACACCACGGGGGTCAATATGTCTGACGCTAGTTCTTCAAGCCGCAAGTCTTCCACGCGCGTCATCGGCGTTTCGGTTGCAGGAGCGATCGCGCTCACAATCGGTGCGGGCCCCGCCTTGGCGCAGTCCGCCGCGCCGGCCGCTGCCGCGGCGCCCAAGGTACCGGTGCTCGACCGCGCCCAGATCGACAGCTTCCTCTCGACGCCGGACAAGGTGCTGTTCATCGATATGCGTCGCCCCGACGAGATCGCCTCGCTCGGCAGCGTGCCGGTCTACCTCAACATCCAGATCAGCGAGCTCGATCGCTTCCTGCCTTACATCCCGCGCGATCGGCAGATCGTGACCGTGTCGAATCACGCCGGGCGCGCGAACAAGGCCGCGACCTTGCTCAAGGCAGCCGGCTTCAACGTCGTCGGCGCAGTCGGTGTCGAGGATTATGAAGCCAAGGGCGGCGCGCTCTATGGCAAGCTCGTCGTCACGCCGGCGATCGCGGGCGTGGTTGCCGCGAACACGCGCGTCGAAGTCGTGCGCGAAGGCTTCAACGGCACCGAAGGCCCGGTGGCGCTCGCCGACGGCTCGATCCTGTTTACCGAGAAC
>Ga0105248_10002522_pt1 | contig 20377 bp, 21 predicted proteins | sample KBSS34metaG_FD_81524 | JGI IMG/M metagenome (GOLD analysis project Ga0105248, IMG submission 81524) | Switchgrass rhizosphere microbial communities from Kellogg Biological Station, Michigan, USA - KBS S3-4 metaG | ecosystem: Host-associated > Plants > Roots > Rhizosphere > Soil | place...
AAAGCCCGACGGCGGAATGAACATCTGGTCCAGCGTGGCCAGCGGGCGCAGCCGGGTGGTGTCGATGCCGGTCTCCTCGCGTGCCTCCCGCAGTGCGGTGAACACCGGGCCGTCGTCGCCCGGGTCGGCGGCCCCGCCGGGGAATGCGGCCTGGCCTGCGTGATTTCGCAACGTCGACGCGCGGACGGTGACCAGCAGGTCGGCGTCGTCGGGCAGCCCGTCCGCCGCGGAGTGCTCCGGGCCCGAGAACAGCACCAGCACCGCGGCATCGCGCTTGTTCCTGCTCAACGTGGCGGCGGCGTTGGCGGCGGTCACCGCGGCCAACACGTCGGGCGGCACCCGCTTGCGGTAGGCGCCAGGGACGTCGTCGACCTTGTCGACGAGCTGTTTGAGCCACGTGGGTGCGGCGTCGGGACTGAGCGGGTGGGCGTCGCGGTCGTCGCTAAACCCGGCACTCCTTCATCGATCGGGCGATTTAGGTTGTCGCTGCGTTCACGGCAGCGGCGATCTCGTCGGCGTTGGTGAACGACCTCGGTAGAACCTCGGCCACGCTACCGTCCGAACGCAGCACGACCGTCGCAGGCATCACGTTGGGCACGCTCAGCGCGGCCGCGACGAGCCGGCGTCCGTCCTGCAGGGTGGGCAGCCGGACGCCGAGTTCCGCCAGGCGAAGCAGTCCCGCGGTCTCGTTCTCGTCCTGATGCACGGTCAACACGGTGACGTCGTCGCCCACTCGACGCTGGTACTCGGCCATCGCGGGCAGTTCGTCCGCGCACGGCCCGCACCAGTAGGCCCACAGATTGAGCACCGTCAGCCGCCCTGCCACCGCCTTGGCGACGTCGACCTGCGACCCGTCGCCCGCGCACTGCAGGATGGTGCCGCGCAGTGGCTCCGGACCGTCGCCCCGACCCGGCGCTGGACACGGCTCCAGCCTGGCCTGTGCACGCGGCCCGGCCAACGCCTCGGGGGTATCGGCGTCGCGGTGCTCGCGCGCCACCCCAGACCCGGTCGCGATCGGGCCGTCGGTCGCCGTCCCCGAGTGAAGTTGGCTCAACAACGCCCCGACCATCACCGTCACGACGATCAGCACCCCGATGGTCCAGCGGGTCGACCTGCTCATCGGCTCGGGCTCAGAGCCCGGCGATTGCCAAGAGGTGCTCGGTCTCTGGCCCCTTCACCAGCGGCGCCGCGACCAGCGGGTCGGTCGGGCCGGTACCGAACGACGGGCAGTCCTTGGCCAGCACGCACACCCCGCATGCCGGCTTCTTGGCGTGACACACGCGGCGGCCGTGAAAGATCACCCGGTGGCTGAGCAGTGTCCATTCCCTGCGCTCGATGAGCTCACCGATGGCGAACTCGACTTTCACCGGGTCCTCGAGCTCGGTCCAGCGCCAGCGTCGCACCAGCCTGCCGAAGTGGGTGTCGACGGTGATGCCCGGTATGTCGAAGGCGTTGCCGAGCACCACGTTGGCCGTCTTGCGACCGATGCCGGGCAGCGTCACCAGTTCGTCGAGGGTGTCGGGAACCTCGCCGTCGAACCGCTCGACGAGCTCCTGGCCGAGCTTCATAAGCGACGTCGCCTTGTTCCGGTAGAAGCCGGTGGGCCGGATGATCTCCTCGAGCTCGGTGCGGTCGGCCTGCGCGTAGTCCAACGCCGTGCGGTACTTCACGAACAGGGCGGGAGTGGTGAGGTTGACCCGCTTGTCGGTGCTCTGCGCGGACAGAATGGTGGCCACCGTCAGTTCCAGCGGGTTGGTGAAGTCGAGCTCGCAGTAGACGTGTGGAAACGCTTGGGAGAGCGTGCGATTCATCCGTCGGGCACGGCGCACCAGACCGGTATGCGTCTCCTTGTCCCACTTGGCCGCGCGCCGGCCGTCCGACTTGCCCGCCTTGGGGGCCGACTCCGCTCGTATTTCCACGGATTCAGCGTACTGAGCGAACCGACAAGCATAGACGCGGACCGGTGGCATTTCGTGATCACGCTGAGACCTTCGGCGTGTTTACTTCGCCATGTGTCTTGGTTGCTCGTCGCGTTCATTCCAGGGTTGCTGATGCTGGCAACCTTCGGGCTGGACCGACTCGAGGCGGGCCTCGACGACGGAACGGTGTCGTCGAAGGATGTAACGGCGATGCTCGAACACGCCAAGGCAGATTCGGTGCGCAAGCCGTTGGCCATCCGCGATGCCACTTCTCCGGACACCTTGCCGTTGCGGGAGACACGGCCACACAAGTACGCCAAACCCGAACCTGAGCCGTGTTTGCCGACACGTGTCTACGTCCACCATCGGGCGAATCCGCAGTTTCAGGCGACTCGACAGGCCGATCGTGTGTAGCGTTGGCTCGTTGCGAAGTGGCCTACCTCTAGACTGATTTCACCAACCACGAAGGCGGTTGGCCTGCGCATGTCATATCAACGAACAGCTTAAGAGGGGCAACGTGGACGAGATCCTGGCCAGGGCCGGAATCTTCCAGGGCGTCGAACCGACCGCGGTTTCCGCGCTGACCAAGCAGCTGCAACCCGTCGACTTCCCGCGTGGGCACACCGTATTCGCCGAGGGTGAGCCGGGTGACCGGCTGTACATCATCATCAGCGGCAAGGTGAAGATCGGCCGCCGGTCCCCGGACGGGCGCGAGAATCTGCTCACCATCATGGGTCCGTCCGACATGTTCGGCGAACTGTCGATCTTCGACCCCGGTCCGCGGACGTCGAGCGCCACCACCATCACCGAGGTGCGCGCCGTGTCGATGGACCGGGATGCGCTGCGGGCGTGGATCGCGGATCGGCCGGAGATCGCCGAACAGCTGCTGCGCGTGTTGGCGCGCCGGCTGCGTCGCACCAACAACAACCTGGCCGACCTCATCTTCACCGACGTCCCCGGACGCGTCGCCAAGCAGCTGCTTCAGCTGGCCCAGCGGTTCGGTACGCAGGAGGGTGGGGCGCTGCGCGTCACGCACGACCTGACCCAGGAGGAGATCGCGCAGCTCGTCGGGGCGTCGCGCGAGACCGTGAACAAGGCGCTCGCCGACTTCGCGCATCGCGGTTGGATCCGGCTCGAGGGCAAGAGCGTGCTCATCAGCGACTCCGAGCGCTTGGCCCGCCGCGCCCGCTAGGTCCCACGGCGCCCGCTAGGTCCCACCGCCGAGCAGACGCAAAGTCCCCCAAGACACGGCGTGTCGGGGAAGTTTGCGTCTGTTCGCGCTATTCAGTGCGCAGGTAGTTCAGCTGCGCCTGGACCGACCACTCCGCGTGGTCCCACAGCTTCTCGTCGACGTCGGTGTAGACGTGCTCGACGATCTGGCGCGCGGTCGCCTCGTCCCCGAGCGTGCGTAACGCATCCCGCACCTGCTCGAGTCGCTGCTCGCGATGCGCGAGGTACATGGCGGTGACGTCCTCGACGTTCGGGAGCTCCGGGCCGTGGCCGGGCAGCGCGGTGCGCCCGCCGAGCCCGTTCAGCCGCCGCAATGACTCCAGGTAGTCGCGCAGGCTGCCGTCCTCGTTGTCGATGACGGTGGTCCCGCGGCCCAGCACGGTGTCGGCGGTCAGCACGGCCCCACCCTTCCCGTCGCTGCGCTCGCCCCGGACGTCGACCAGGAAGGACAACGAGTCCGCCGTGTGGCCCGGCGTCGCCATCACCGCGATCCGCAATCCGGCGGCGTCGATGACCTCGCCGTCGGCCAGCGGCCCGCCCATGCCGCGCAGGAAGCCGCTACCCACCGCACGCACCGTCGCCCCGGTCTGTTCGACGAGCTTGTCGATGGCATCGGTGTGATCGACGTGCTTGTGGCTGATGAGCACCAGCGGGATCTTGCCGAGGCTCGCGATTCGCTCGATGTGCGCGTCGTCGTCGGGACCCGGGTCGACGATCACGCGTTCGTCGCTGCCCGGTCCTTGCAGCACCCACGTGTTGGTGCCGTCGAGCGTCAGGAGCCCTGGGTTGTCACACAGCAGCACCGACGCGGAGTCGGTCACCCGGCGCAGCTTGCCGTACGCCGGATGTTCGAGCTCTCCCCGGCGCGTGGGGGTATCCCCCGCGCCGGACGTCACTGCACCTCGACGATCAACTCCACCTCGACGGGGGCGTCGAGCGGAAGTTCTGACACGCCGACGGCCGACCTGGCGTGTGCGCCCGCCTCGCCGAAGACGTCACCGAACAACTGCGACGCGCCGTTGACGACGGCGGGTTGCCCGGTGAAACCCGCGGCGGAAGCGACGAACCCGACCACCTTGACGACCCGGCTCACGGAGTCGATGCCGACGAGAGCGTGCACCGCGGCCAGCGCGTTGAGCGCGCAGACCCGGGCCAGCGCCTTGGCGTCCTCGGCGCTGACGGTTCCGCCGACCTTGCCGGACCGCAGCAGCTCGCCGGCGACCATCGGCAGTTGGCCCGAGGTGTAGACAAGATTGCCCGTGCGGACCGCAGGCACATACGCCGCCAACGGGGTGACGACGCCGGGCAGTTCGATTCCGAGTTCGGCGAGCCGGGCCGACGGACTCGTCCGCCCAACGCCGGACGTCATTTCGGCCGTTTCAAATAGGCGATGTGCTGCTCGCCGGTGGGGCCTGGCAGCACCGTGACCAGTTCGTAGCCCTGGTCGCCCCACTGATCGAGGATCTGCTTGGTCACGTGCACCAGCAACGGGACCGTCACGTACTCCCACTTGGTCGGTTCGCTCATGTGGCTGAGCCTATCGGCCCGCTCCCAGCACTTGGCTAGCATGCTGAGGTGGCTTCCCAGTCTTCCGCACCTCCAGGCCGAACGCCGATGGCTTGGCCATCCCGCCTCACCAAGGTGCGCTTGCACTTCGTGACCGGCAAGGGAGGCACCGGAAAGTCGACGATCGCGGCGTCGCTGGCGCTGTCCCTCGCGGCAGGCGGCCGCAAGGTGTTGCTGATCGAAGTCGAGGGCCGCCAAGGCATCGCCCAGCTCTTCGACGTGCCGCCGCTGCCGTACCAGGAGGTCAAGATCGCGACGGCCGAGGGGGGTGGCCAGGTCAACGCGCTGGCCATCGACACCGAGGCCGCGTTCCTGGAGTACCTCGACATGTTCTACAACCTCGGCATCGCCGGGCGGGCGATGCACCGCATCGGTGCCGTCGAGTTCGCGACGACGATCGCCCCGGGACTGCGGGACGTGCTGCTCACGGGCAAGATCCGCGAGATCGTCACGCGGGCCGAGAAGGGCAAGCAGCCGGCATACGACGCCATCGTGGTCGACTCCCCGCCGACCGGGCGGATCGCCCGCTTCCTCGACGTCACCAAGGCCGTCTCCGATTTGGCCAAGGGCGGTCCGGTACACGGTCAGGCCGAAAGCGTGGTGAAGGTTTTGCACTCCGAGCTGACGGCGATCCACCTGGTCACCCTGTTGGAGGCGCTTCCCATTCAGGAGACCGTCGAGGCGATCGACGAGCTCAGAGAACTCGGGTTGCCGATCGGCAGCGTGATCGTCAACCGGAACATTCCGAACTACTTCTCCCCGGCGGACCTGGCCAAGGCCGCGGAGGGCGTCGTGGACGCCGACGGTATCCGGGCGGGCCTGTCGAAGGCGGGAATAGCGCTGTCCGACAACGACTTCGCCGGCCTTCTCACCGAGGCCATCCAGCATGCGACGCGCATTGCGGCGCGCACCGAGAGCGCCGAACAACTCGACGAGCTCGACGTCCCGCGACTCGAACTGCCCGCGCTGCGCGACGGCGTCGACCTGGGCAGCCTCTACGAACTCGCCGAGGAACTCGCCCACCAGGGCGTGCGATGAGCGCTTGCGCGAAGAGCCAAGGAGCAAGATAGTGAGCACCACTCCACCTGCGCTCGACATGGGCGCCATCCTGTCCGATACGACCAATCGGGTCGTGGTGTGTTGCGGCGCTGGCGGTGTCGGCAAGACCACTACCGCGGCCGCGATGGCTCTTCGGGCCGCTGAGTACGGTCGCACCGTCGTCGTGCTGACCATCGACCCGGCCAAACGGCTCGCACAGGCGCTCGGGATCAAGGACCTCGGCAACTATCCCCAGCGAGTCCCCCTGGCACCTGAGGTCAAGGGCGAACTGCACGCCATGATGCTGGACATGCGCCGGACATTCGACGAGATGGTGCTGCAGTACTCCGATGGCGATCGCGCCGAGGCGATTCTGGAGAACCAGTTCTACCAAACGGTCGCCACGTCCCTGGCCGGCACTCAGGAGTACATGGCGATGGAGAAGCTCGGGCAGTTGCTCGCCGAGGACAAGTGGGACCTCGTCGTCGTGGACACCCCGCCGTCGCGCAATGCACTGGACTTCCTCGACGCCCCGAAACGGCTGGGCAGCTTCATGGACAGCCGACTGTGGCGGCTGCTGCTCGCTCCTGGCCGGGGCATCGGACGGTTGGTCACGGGCGCCGTCGGCCTTGCGATGAAGGCGCTCTCGACGGTGCTCGGCTCCCAGATGCTCTCCGATGCAGCCGGATTCGTGCAGGCGCTGGATGCGACGTTCGACGGGTTTCGCAAGAAGGCCGATCGCACCTACGAATTGTTGAAGCGGCGCGGTACTCAGTTCGTCGTGATCTCCGCCGCCGAACCCGACGCGCTGCGTGAGGCGACGTTCTTCGTCGACCGGCTGTCACAGGAACGGATGCCGCTGGCGGGGCTCATCCTCAACCGCACGCACCCGATCCTGTGCGACCTCCACGCCGACAAGGCGAACGAAGCCGCGGATGAGTTGGGCGGCGTGGACGGTCCCGAGGCGCTGACGGCCGCGGTACTGCGGATCCATGCCGACCGGGCGCTCACCGCCAAGCGGGAGGTTCGGCTGTTGGCTCGGTTCACCGGAGCCAACCCCGCGGTGGCGATCGTCGGGGTGCCGTCGCTTCCGTTCGACGTGTCGGATCTGGAGGCGCTGCGCACCATCGCCGATCAGATCACCGGTGAAGTGGACTCCGACGCGGCGGCCGGATGAATCGCTCGGCTTAGACCGCGCTGCGGTGTTTGCGCTGGGCGGCAAAGAACTCGGCCCAGGAAACGACCTCGGGATGCTGCTTGAGCAGGGCACGGCGCTGACGCTCGGTCATGCCGCCCCATACGCCGAATTCGACGCGGTTGTCGAGGGCGTCCGCCCCGCACTCCAAGATCACGGGGCAATGCCTGCAGATCACGGCGGCCTTGCGCTGGGCGGCCCCGCGCACGAAGAGCTCGTCGGGATCGGCCTGGCGGCAGCGAGCTTGAGAAACCCATGCGATGCGGGCCTCGGCCTCGGCACCTTGGACTACACCGTTGACTGGGGAGGTCGTCATTGTTCTGCGCGCCGCGGGCCGTGTTCCTGACACCAGCGTTCCCTTCGTCCAGCCGCCCCTGCGGCGGTCCAAACCTAGGTGTAGAACGCCGGTGCGATCTACGCCACATTGCGCTCCGTAGTGTTACCTAGATCGCACTGTGTGTCCAAGCTAGGTGGTCAGGGGGGTTTTGCGCAACAGTCAAATCACGAATTTGTGGGACGACCGTGCCGTCACCGATCTTTGCGCATGATCGAACACCCCGCAGCGCGTCCTTCGGCACGTATCCCACCGTCACGAGGCTCTTCAGAATGACGTGGCTACTCTGTAGCCATGTCAGAGCGACCGTCGACGCCGCCACCGACGGGGGTGACGGTCATCAAGCTCGGTTGGTGCATCTTATTGGCCAGCGTGATCGCCGCCGCGCTGATGTTCCCGCTCGTCGGCGGCTTCGGTCTGATGTCCAACCGCGCCTCCGACGTCGTCGCCAACGGCTCGGCCCAGCTGGTCGAGGGCGAGGTGCCCGCGGTGTCGACGATGGTGGACGCCAAGGGCAACACGATCGCGTGGCTGTATTCCCAGCGCCGGTTCGAGGTGCCCAGCGATCAGATCGCCAACACCATGAAGTTGGCTATCGTCTCGATCGAGGACAAGCGCTTCGCCGAGCACAACGGCGTCGACTGGAAGGGCACGCTGACGGGCCTCGCCGGTTACGCATCGGGCGACCTGAGCACCCGCGGCGGCTCCACCATCGAGCAGCAGTACGTGAAGAACTACCAACTGCTAGTCATCGCGCAGACCGACGCCGAGAAGCGCGCCGCCATCGAGACGACGCCCGCCCGCAAGCTCCGCGAGATCCGCATGGCGCTGACGTTGGACAAGACGTTCACCAAACCCGAGATCCTGACGCGGTATCTGAATCTGGTGTCGTTCGGCAACGGAGCGTTCGGCGTTCAGGACGCCGCGCAGACCTACTTCGGAATCAACGCCTCTGAGTTGAACTGGCAGCAGGCCGCTTTGCTGGCGGGCATGGTGCAGTCGACCAGCACGCTGAACCCGTACACCAATCCGGACGGTGCCCTCGCGCGCCGAAACATCGTGCTGGACACCATGATCGACAACGTGCCCCAGGAGGCCGAGGCGTTGCGGGCCGCCAAGGAGGCGCCGCTGGGCGTCCTGCCCCAGCCCAACGAGCTGCCACGCGGATGCATCGCCGCGGGCGACCGTGCCTTCTTCTGCGACTATGCACTGGAGTACCTCGCTCGCGCGGGCCTGTCCAAGGAGCAGGTCGCCAAGGGCGGCTATCTCATCCGGACCACGCTCGACCCCGACATTCAGGGGTCGGTCAAGTCGTCGATCAACGGCATCGCCGCGCCCGATCTCGACGGCGTCGCCAGCGTCATGAGCGTGATCCGCCCCGGCAAGGACTCCCACCCCGTGGTGGCGATGGCGAGCAACCGGACGTACGGGCTGAACCTCGACGCCCGGGAAACCATGCAGCCGCAGCCCTTCTCGCTCGTCGGCGACGGCGCAGGTTCGATCTTCAAGATCTTCACCACGGCGGCCGCGCTCGACATGGGCATGGGCATCAACGCCCAGCTCGACGCCCCGGCCCGGTTCGAGGCAAAGGGACTGGGCAGCGGCGGCGCCCGGGGGTGCCCGCCGGCCACCTGGTGCGTGCAGAACGCGGGCAACTATCGCGGTTCGATGAACGTCACCGACGCGCTCGCGACATCGCCCAACACCGCGTTCGCCAAACTGATCTCTCTTGTCGGCGTGCAACGCACGGTGGACATGGCGGTGAAGCTCGGGCTCCGGTCGTACGCGCTGCCCGGCACCGCCCGCGACTACGACCCCGAGAGCAACGAGAGCCTTGCCGACTTCGTCAAACGGCAGAACCTCGGCTCGTTCACGCTCGGACCCATCGAGGTCAACGCGCTCGAATTGTCGAACGTCGCGGCGACATTGGGGTCCAGCGGCACGTGGTGCCCGCCCAACCCCATCGACAAGGTGTTCGACCGCAGGGGCAACGAGGTCGCGGTCACGACCGAAACCTGTGAGCAGGTGGTCCCCGAGGGCCTGGCCAACACCTTGGCCAACGCCATGAGCAAGGACGATTCCGGCAGCGGCACCGCGGCAGGCGCGGCCGGATCGGTCGGCTGGGACCTTCCGATGTCGGGCAAGACCGGCACCACCGAGGCCCACCGGTCGTCGGGTTTCGTCGGCTTCACCAACGCCTTCGCGGCGGCCAACTACATATACGACGACTCGACCACGCCGTCGGACCTGTGCTCCTTCCCGCTGCGGCAGTGCGGCTCCGGCGACCTGTTCGGCGGTAATGAACCGGCCCGCACCTGGTTCACGGCGATGAAACCCATCACCCCACCGGAGGTGGGGCTGCCGCCGACGGACCCGCGCTACGTCGACGGGGCACCGGGCTCTCGGGTTCCGAGCATCGCTGGGATGGGTCAGGACCTGGCCCGTCAGCGGCTGAAGGAGGCCGGGTTCCAGGTCGCCGAGCAGGCGAATTCGGTCAACAGTGCCTCTCCGGCGGGCTCGGTGGTCGGTACCTCGCCGTCCGGGCAGACGGTCCCGGGTTCGATCATCACGCTCCAGGTCAGCAACGGCATCGCACCGCCACCTCCGCCGCCGCCCGCCGGCCTGCCCTTCGACCCGCTCGCCCCGCCACCCATGGGGTCGACGGTCGTGGAGATCCCCGGCTTGCCGCCCATCACGGTGCCCGTACTGGGGCCGCCGCCTCCGCCGCCTCCGCCGCCCCCCTGATCGAGGTGTGGAGTTGGTGACGTCCTGCCGCCGGTACGCGTAAGTGACAGGTTCGCGCAGTAGGCTGCCTACATGTCCGCCCCTTCGACGGTCCTGAAGAACTCTGCCGTGGTCGCCGCTGGCTCGCTGGTCGCCGGCATCGCGTACGCGACACTGATCGAGCGAAACGCCTTCGTGATGCGGGAACTGACCATGCCGGTGCTCACGCCGGGGTCGTCGCCGCTGCGGGTGCTGCACCTCAGTGACTTCCACATGCGGCCTCAACAACGACGCAAGCAGGCGTGGCTGAGGGACCTGGCGCGATGGAATCCGGATCTGGTCGTCAACACCGGCGACAACCTGGCACACCCCAAGGCCGTCCCCGCCGTGGTGCAGGCGATGGGCGATCTGTTGTCGGTGCCCGGACTGTTCGTGTTCGGCAGCAATGACTACTTCGGTCCCAAGCCGAAGAATCCGACCAGCTACCTCTTCAACCGGTCGCGGCGGGTGACGGGACGGCCGCTGCCGTGGCAGGACCTGCGCGCGGCGTTCAGCGAGCGCGGATGGCTCGACATGACGCACACGCGGCGCGAGGTCGAGGTAAACGGCCAGCTCATCGCCGTGGCCGGCGTCGACGATCCGCATCTGACCCGCGACCGCTACGACACCATCGCGGGCAGGCCCAATCCGGCGGCCAACCTGACGCTGGGCTTGGCGCACGCGCCGTACACCCGGGTGCTCGACCGCTTCGCCGCCGACGGCTACCAGCTGGTGATGGCCGGGCACACGCACGGCGGACAGCTGTGCGTGCCGTTCCGGGGCGCCATCGTCACCAACTGTGATCTCGACCCGTCGCGGGCCAGGGGCGTGTCCAAGTGGGGCGCGGAAACTCAGCTGCACGTGTCGGGCGGCATCGGCACTTCGCCGTACGCACCGTTCCGGTTCTGTTGCCGACCGGAGGCCACGCTGTTGACGTTGGTGGCGGCGCCCACCGGTGGTGGACATGCCGGCATCAGGGCCGGCGTGTCCCGCTCTGCCGTATCGGCCCGGTGACCGGTCCGGCCCCTGTCGCCAGCCGCAGCCAGCCACGCGAATGGGTGGACAACGCGGTCCGGCTCATCGAGGCCGACTCTCGGCGTAGCGCCGACACGCACCTGCTGCGGTATCCGCTGCCGTCACTGTGGTGCGACGGGGTGGACGTCCAGCTGTACCTCAAGGACGAGTCCACGCACATCACCGGCAGCCTCAAGCACCGGCTCGCCCGGTCGCTGTTCCTCTACGCCCTGTGCAACGGCTGGATCGGCGAACGCACCACGATCATCGAGGCGTCGTCGGGATCGACGGCGGTGTCCGAGGCCTATTTCGCCGCGCTGCTCGGGTTGCCGTTCATCGCGGTGATGCCGTCGTCGACCAGTTCGGCCAAGATTGCGCTCATCGAATCACAGGGCGGCCGTTGCCATTTCGTCGCCGAGTCGTCACAGGTGTACGCCGAGGCGGAGCGGTTGGCGGAGGAGACCGGTGGGCATTACCTCGACCAGTTCACCAACGCCGAACGGGCGACGGACTGGCGCGGCAACAACAACATCGCCGAGTCGATCTTCGAGCAGATGCGCGAGGAACCACACCCCATCCCCGAATGGGTCGTGGTCGGGGCTGGCACCGGCGGCACCAGTGCCACGATCGGGCGCTACATCCGCTACCGGCGGTACCCGACCCGGCTGTGCGTCGCCGACCCAGAGAACTCGGCGTTCTTCCCGGGCTATGCGCAGGGCCGTCGTGACGTCGTCACGGGTGTCTCGTCACGCATCGAGGGCATCGGCCGACCCCGGGTCGAACCATCGTTCCTGCCCGACGTCGTCGACTGCATGGTGACCGTTCCGGACGCGGCGTCGGTGGCGGCCGCCCACCACGTCAGCACGGTGCTCGGCCGACGGGTGGGTCCGTCGACGGGAACGAACGTGTGGGGTGCGTTCGGGCTGCTGGCCGAGATGATCGCGCAGAAGCGCAGCGGGTCGGTGGTGACGTTGATCGCCGACAGCGGCGACCGCTACGCCGATACCTACTTCGACGAGGAGTGGCTGTACACCCACGGGCTGGACCCGTCGGCGTCGGCTGCGTTGTTGGTGGAGTTCGAACGGTCTGGCCGTTGGACCTGATCGCGCGCGCCGCTTCCCCTGTAGTCCGATGTCATGAACAACCACAGCGCGGCGAGGGCGAAGAATCCGCCGTAGATTGCGGCTCCCAACCCAGTCATCTCAATCCTCGCTTCAATCGGTGTTCGCGGATGCGTCTCATTGTCTACAACGCCTCTGACATCGGTTTCCATCCCCGACTGGGGGACGGGCACCGACGTCTTTCGACGACCGTGTCCTACGGCTACCCAGCTGACTGGCAGGTAATCCGTGAGCGCCGTCACGGTTGTGTTGCGTCCGGCGCCGCACCGTTTGGCTTCCGGCTCACCCGGTGCGATACGCTGTCGTGGCTTTACGCGGGGTGTGGCGCAGCTTGGTAGCGCGCTTCGTTCGGGACGAAGAGGTCGTGGGTTCGAATCCCGCCACCCCGACTCGCGTTAATGCTGGTGAGGGACCCTGACTGGTTATTCTGGTCGGGGTCTTTTTCTGTCTCGTTCCGCCGTGTGGTTCAGAGCAGCCTGTCGGGCCCTGTGGAGCGCGGCTGAAACGAGTTCTAGGTCATCTGGCAAGAGGTCTGCGTAGGCCGTCACCGGAACCCAACTCGGCTACGCCCGCAGTCAGCACCGCGCATCAGTCTCTCGACCAGCAGACCGATGCGCTGACCGCAGCAGGCGTTGACTCCACCCGCATCTAGACAGACAGGCTGTCGGGAACGTCTACGGCAACAGCGTCCGGGCCTCGCCGCGCTCCTGGACTACGCGAGGCAGGGGGACGCCATCGTGGTTGTCGGCATCGACCGCCTGGGGCGCAACGCCGCCGAGGTCATGACGACCATCCGCGACCTGGGTGAGCGTGGGATCGTGCTGCGGTCACTTCGTGAGGGCATCGACACGTCGAACGCTTCGGGCCGCAATGGTGGCGGGAGTCCTCGCCAGCCTCGGAGAGCTTGAGTTGGAACTGGGCAAGGAGCGTCGCACGGCAGCACGGGACGCTCGTCGGGCGCGCGGGCAGTCCATTGGTCGGCCTAAAGCGCTGACTGACGAGAACGCTGCCCTGCACGTCGGATGCACGACAGCGGCGAGTCGGCCACGACGATTGCTACGACCCTGGGCGTGGCCGAGCTACCGTCTACCGCGTGCTCAGCGAGGACACCGAATAGACACGCAGTCACCTGCTTCGGTCGCGTCGTTGCCGAAGAACGCCCGGCCTGGCGTTAGCCATCGAGTCGACAATCGAATCGGGTTTGCCGCTGCTATGCGACTTCATCGAGAAGACGGCCCGCGTTCGACACCGTCGGCCCAACGACGCGCAAAGCCGTCGGACGGATGACAACCAATGACCTCGAACGAACGACACCTAACGCAACGGCTCCCGGGGACGCTATGCCCGCTGCCCGCAACGCGAAACCGGCCTTAGCCTGGCGGTATCCGAGCCGCGTCCCGGTTGCGAAAAGCATCACAAGCCCGCCGAGCCCGGGCAAAGCGGCCACGGCCAGCGCCCACAGGGAAACCGGTACCAGGATTTCGCCGAGAACATGCCGGAAAGACGACCCCGCACTGATCGGAGGCGCGGTATCGGGCACTAACGGTCCCATCCCGGACATCGCTGACGCTCGACCAAGCGCGTTCACATCGAGCGTTACAACGCCGGTTGCCTCGCCGGTGACCGGCACGCCCGAGACACCAGCAGGTGGCAGGCCCAGCGGCAATCGCGACGCCACCGACGCATCTGCGGGGGCCGACAGCACGGGGCGGTGGATGCCTCCCACTCCGCCCACTACGCTCTGCACCCCGGCGATGTCCAACAAGAAGGAAGAAAGGTCAGCGGGCACTTGCGCGAGCAGTACGACCGCCTCGACAACCGAGTGGAGCATTTCCTGAACCAACGCGCTGACATCAGAAACTGACGCCCCCTTGGCGACGCCCAGCAAGAAGGAATAAAGGTCGGACAATTGCGTGAGCGGAACGACCGCGCCGGTAACCGATGTCAGCATGTCCTCAACCAACGCGTTGACATCGGAAACTGGCCCGACCACATCCGGTACCGGTGGCAGCGCCGTAGAAACTGGCGCGACCTCGTTCGGAACCAGCGGTACCGCCACAGAAACCGGCGCGACCTCGTTCGGACCCTCGGCGACCGGATCGGCAACCGCAGCACCAAGGGCCGAGTGGGGTTTCGTCCGATCCTTGGTGTCCGTGCCGCCAGGATCGTCCTTCGGCACTTCGTGGTCGATGGAATGCGGCTGGCCTGATTGCCCACCCGAGCCGGGCGAGCCATCCTTGGTGTCCGTGCCAGACTCATCCTTCGGCTTTTTCGACTTCTTCGCGCCAGCGTTGGTGCCGTCATCGCCGTTCGCAGCGGAACTACTGGAACCGGGATCTGCAATGGCGAACCCGCCCCCGGCACCCATCAGCAGGGCCGCCGCGAGCAGGCACACGCATGTAGCGAAGCGCAAACGCAACAGACCCACCGTCATCTGCTCCCACCCCGCCAACGGACCGATTTCGGCACTGTCCGGGTGGGAGTTTTGTCGCAACCTGGGTCGAGTCTTACCGCGCCCCACAGATTCACCATCTCCACCCGATAGCGGGGGCAAGGTCACCGCGTGATGTTTATTCGAGCGGGACCGGTCCTCATCGATCTGCTGCTGGGCGTGGCGACCCATCCGTTCGCTCAGCCGGATGAGGGGATCCTCATGGCCGCCGGGCATGGTGTAGGCCAATGTCCGCAGCTCTGTAGCGAACCCGTACAAATCTTGACTTAGCGACGCTCCACTCATACGACGACCCTCCGTCAAATGTGAAGTGGTTGCCCCAGACATCGCTGGGAGCGGCGGGGCGACGCGGTTGCTTCACGAGAGACCCCCAGTGCCACCATTATGCTCCCCGTGCTCCTCCGTTCGGAAGCAAGAATCTACGGCCGATGCCCGGGCGGGGGCTCGTTCGGGACGAAGAGGTCGTGGGTTCGAATCCCGCCACCCGACCGCGTTACCGTAGGTGGCCTCCGAGCGGGATCCGCATCTCGAGTAGCCGAGGTCACTCAGCCGTTCGTAAGACGCTTCTCAGCCGACGTCGCTACCAACGTTGGAAGAATTGACTGCGATGGCGATGGGCTTGTGGTCCCGGCTACTGGACCTCTTCGGCGTGCACCGGATGGAAGTCGTCATGGACGACGGGGACACCGTGATCGCACGATGCCAATGGTGTTGTGCGACAACGGCAGGCGTGTCTCCGCGGTGGCGCGAGGACTGACGCGTCGAGCGCTAAGCGAAGACCGCGAGACCGGGCTCGTCGTGTTGATGCATCTTCGTGTAGATCACGACGGAGCTCAGCTCGACCATTCCGAGCAGCAACACCGGCCAGGCGAGTCCGGCGGCGACGCTCACACTTGCCCGGTGCGACGCCGGACGAAGCTCGTCACCTACCCAGTTGCTGGCCACGAACACCACGGCGGTGGTGACGATGGCCGACGCCAGGTAAATCAGCATGCAGTTGCAGAGCACGGCTACCCCCATCGGTTTTGCACGCACAGGAAGTTCCCACCTGGCGCGCGAGCCAAACCCCGAACGTGCTATAGCCGGTCCTTCACGGCGGCCGCCAGGCGTGGGCCCGCCGCCTTCGTGCCGGCGATCGCTTGCGCCGCCTTAATGACGGCGCCCATTTGTCTCTGGTGGGGGCGCTCGCCGAGTTCCTCGGCCACCTGAGCGATGGCCGTGTCGACCACGTTGGCCAATTCGTCGTCGTTCAGCGGAGTCGGCAGGTAATCGTCGATGACGGCGGCCTCGGCTCGTTCGGTGGCGGCGAGTTCGCCGCGGCCGTTCGTCACGTAGATCTCGGCGGCCTCACCACGCTTGATGGATTCCCGGGCCAGCACCTTGAGTACCTCGTCGTCGGAGAGTTCGCGAGTCTTCGCGCCGGACACCTCCTCGGCCTGGACCGCTGCGATCACCATCCGGAGCGTCGCGGTGCGCAGCTTGTCCTGAGCCTTCATCGCCGTCTTCAGGTCCGCACGCAGCCGATCCTTGAGTTCCGCCATGGGCTTGACGCTACGCCGGGCGGCTGTCGCGATGGTGCTACTCGGCTAGCGCGCCGAGGCGGGCCAGATCGCCCCGCAGCGCGTCCGCCCGATCATCGTGGGAGGGCAGCAGCACGCCGACCATGACGGACACCCACGCAGGCATTGCGACGATCTGGTAGGCCTGACTGAGTTTCGTGCCAGCCTGCGTCGGCTCCAGTCGGAAGTGCCACGCCGTGGCATCCCCCTGCGGGCCGGACGTCACGTAGCCGAACTCGTGAGGCTCGTCGAAGGCGAAGATCGTGCACGTCCGCGACCACGAGGTACGGCCGTTGCGGTTGGTGCCCGCGAAACGCGTGCCCAGCCCGGATTCGGTTGCGCCGTCGAGGAACTCGATGCCGTGGCATTCGTGGCTCCACTCCGGGGTGCGCGTGGGGTCTGCGACGACCTGCCACACCGCCTCGACGGACGCCGCGACCTCGACGCTGACCTGGCAACTCGTGTGGCGCTTGAGTGCGGAGTGCTGGGGCAGGTACCACCGCTGATAGGCGTTGCGCCGATACGCAGGTCGGGCCGTCGACAACGACAGGCGAGACGCGCGGGTGTGGTAGCGGGTGCGGATCAGTGCTCGCGCGTCGTCGTCGGCGTCATCGGAGAGCCAACACGCCGTCGCGGCGCGCGCTGCGCTCGTGGCCGGTTCGGGGACACCCAAATCCAGCCCACCCCCAGATGCGTCGAGCGCAGCCGCCAACTCGGTGCGTACGGCCGCGTCCGATCGATACCACTGCGCCGCAGTGATCACCTGGTGAACGGCGCCCGCTGCGTCCCCAGCCTGCGGCACAACGCTTCTCGCCATCCATTCCACGTGGTCGGCGATGGCGGTGCGTTGCGCTGGATCAGGATGCGGCCAGCGGGTCAATGCCGCGACGGCACGGGCGACGTCACGTTCGCGCGCGCGGCGGACGACGTCGGCCAGGCCGGAGTCCACGGTTTCAGTCACGCGGACATTATCGGCCCGGGACCGGGGAACGTTGTCAATCCCTTCGCCGATCGACAGGATGGTGGCATGAGCAACGAGGTCGGTGGGTCCGATCCAGACGACCCGCCGACGTCGCCCGAACTGGCGTCACCCGCATACGCTCAACCTCACCCATACGGCCCACCGGGCAGAACACCCGCCGACTATCCGGCAGAGGGATACCAGCAGCCCGGCTTCCAGCCCCAGGGCTACCCGGCGCCTGGCCATCAGCCTCAGGGTTACCCGCCACCCGACTACCAGGGCTACCCGCCCGGTTACCCACCCCCCGGCTACGGCCAGCCCCAGTACCCACCGCCGGGCTACGGCTATCCACCACCTGGATATCCGGGGGCCATCGCTCCGCCGCTCAAGCCGGGCATCATCCCGTTGCGCCCGCTCACGCTGTCCGAGATCTTCAACGGCGCCATCGCCTATGTCCGGATGAACCCGAAGGCCACGATGGGCATCACCGCCCTCGTCGTGGTCGCAGCGCAGATCCTCGGGTTGGTCATCCAGATCTGGTCCCTGTCCGCCCTCGGCGCGCTCGAACCGACGACGAGCGACCCGTTCGGCGAAGGCGCGACTGGACCCTCCGTCGACGCCTTGATCGGTTCCAGCCTGTCCGACTTCGCCGGATTGGCCGCCAACGGCCTCGCACTGATCGTGCTGAACGGACTCCTCACGGTGATCGTGGGACGCGCGGTGTTCGGCTCGAAGATCACCATCGGGGAGGCGTGGCAGCGCGCCCGCGGTCGTCTGCTCCCGCTAATCGGGCTCACGGCCGTCCAGGGCATCGCCAGCGTCCTGCTCGTGGTCGTTGCCGTCGTGCTGACCGTGTTGGCCTACTACGCCGCAGGCGGCGGCGCCGCATTCGGCGTCGGCGCACTCCTGACCATCGCGGTGCTCGTCGTGCTGGTGTACGTCAACACGATCCTGGTGTTCGCGCCCGCCCTGATCGTGCTGGAGCGGCTCAGCATCGGGCCCGCCATCGCGCGGTCGTTCGCCCTGGTGCGGAACGACTTCTGGCGGGTGTTCGGCATCTGGCTTCTGGCGTCGATCGTGGCGAACGTGATCGCCCTCGCCGTGGCGGTACCCTTCGGCTTCATCGGCGGAGTGCTGTCGGCAACGAGCGCCACCGGAGCGGTGATCGGGCTGGTGCTCGCCGGCGTCGGAGCGGCAATCGGCCAGGTCATCACCGCCCCGTTCAGCGCCGGGGTGGTCGTACTGCTCTACACCGATCGGCGAATCCGCGCAGAGGCCTTCGATCTGGTCCTGCAGACGGGTGCGTCGGCGCCGGTCGATGCGCCCGCGGACTCCACCGATCACCTGTGGCTGACGGCGCGCAGGTGACGTGTCGACGATAGACATCGGTCGCGACGACGCGCACGACGCGGCGCAGCACGAACTCGGAAAGCCGATCTACCCCAAGGCATCACTGCTCGAGCGCCTGGGAGGCTGGCTCGACGAGTTGCTGTACAAGATCATGGCCGAGGGCTCATCGGTACCCGGCGGCTGGTTCACCATCACGGTGTTGGGGCTGCTCCTGGTCGTCGCGATCGTGGTGGCGATTCGCGTCGCGATGCGCACCATGCGCACCAATCGCGGCGGTGGCCCCGCACTGTTCGGCACCGACGAGATGAGTGCCGCTCGACATCGCGCCAGCGCAGAAATGTCTGCTAATCAAGGCGATTGGGCGTCAGCCATCCGGCATCGCCTCCGGGCAGTCGCGCGGCAGCTCGAGGAAACCGCGGTGCTCAATCCCGTACCTGGACGCACCGCCACCGAACTCGCGCGGGATGCGGGCGCCGTCATTCCGCCATTCGCTGGCGAATTGCGCTCCGCCGCAGTGACCTTCAACGACGTGTCATACGGGAAGCGACCCGGGACCGAGGCCGGCTACCGATCGATCGCCGAACTCGACGACCGCCTACGCTCGCGCACGCCGAGCGGCGATGCTGGCCCGGCGGCCGTCGGTCCCAATACCGACTGGGTGGAAGTGCGGTGACCACCACGGCCGTCGGTCCCACGCTCCGGCAACGCTGGCGCACCATCCGTTGGGTGCTGCTGACCCTCGCCATTCTCACCGCCGTGTCGCTGGTGGGGGTGTGGCTGACCGCGTCCCGTCCCGGCGGTCGCATGGATCCCACGGCGACCTCGCCGGCGGGCGCGCACGCCTTGGTGGCGCTGCTACGCGACCACGGAATCGAGGTGGTGGAGGCACAGCACGTCGACGACGTGGTAGCGGCCATGCGTCCCGACTCCCTACTTCTCGTCGCCCAGACGGACTACCTCGTCGCCGAAGACGCGCTGCACAGACTGGCCGACGTGCCCGGCGACCGACTTCTGGTGGAACCGGTTTCGCGCAGTCGGGAGGTACTGGCCCCCGAGGTACGCGCCGCCGCCTCGACGAGCTTCGGCGGCGAACCAGACTGCGAGCTGCGTGAAGCCGACCGCGCAGGCGACGTCGAGCTGGGAATCAGCGACACCTACGAGCCGACGGGCGACGTCCCGCTGACCCGGTGCTACGACGACGCGCTGGTGCGCTACTCCGCCGACGGCCGCACCGTGACGGTGGTGGGCAGCGCGGACTTCATGACCAATGGTGGGCTGCTGAAGCGAGGCAACGCCGCCCTGGCCATGAACCTCGCGGGCACGCACCCGCGTGTCGTCTGGTACGCCCCGCAGCACGTCGAAGGGGAATCCGACTCCAGCCGTTCACCGCTCGAGCTCATCCCGGCGCGGGTGACGTGGATGGTGCTCCAGCTGTGCCTGGTCGTGTTCCTCGTCGCGTTGTGGAAGGTCCGCAGGGTCGGACCCCTCGTCGCCGAGGAGCTGCCGGTCGTGGTGCGGGCCTCGGAGACCGTCGAGGGCCGCGGCAGGCTGTACCGGTCGCGGCGCGCACGGGACCGAGCCGCCGACGCCTTGCGGACGGCCGTCCTTCAGCGCACGGTGCCCCGGCTCGGGTTGGGCGTGCAGTCGGAGCCCACCGCGGTGGTTCAGGCCGTCGCACACCGGGTTGGGGCCGACCCGGCGTTGATCGCGCACTGGCTGTACGGGCCCGCGCCGAACACCGACGACGAACTCCTGGAGCTCTCCCACCAACTTGATCACCTCGAAAGGCAGGTCGCACTCTCATGAACGAGTCCGTTGACCAGGACGCGGCACGAAAGGCGTTGCTGGACTTGCGCACCGAGCTCGCCAAGGCCG
>Ga0105248_10002524_pt1 | contig 20371 bp, 19 predicted proteins | sample KBSS34metaG_FD_81524 | JGI IMG/M metagenome (GOLD analysis project Ga0105248, IMG submission 81524) | Switchgrass rhizosphere microbial communities from Kellogg Biological Station, Michigan, USA - KBS S3-4 metaG | ecosystem: Host-associated > Plants > Roots > Rhizosphere > Soil | place...
ACGGCAGGCGACCTCGGCCGCGATCTGTTGCGCCAGCACGTCCTGCGGTTTGAACGGCATGCGCAGACGATCCAGTTCGCCCCGGCGCACCGCATCCAACAAGGCCGTGCACTCGACCAGATCGTCGCGTGACAGGGGAAACAGTCGACCCTTGGGCAGTCCACCCACCGCGTGACCGGAGCGGCCAACTCTCTGTAGCAGTGCGGAGATGGCGCGCGGCGTGGAGATCTGGCACACGAGATCCACATGCCCGACGTCGATGCCAAGTTCGAGCGAAGAGGTGGCGACCAGTGCCTTCAATTCGCCGCGCTTGAGTTTTTGTTCGGCATTGAGACGCTGCTCGCGCGCCAAGCTGCCGTGATGCGACGTGACTTTGTCCTCTCCGAGGCGATTGGAAAGCGCTCGCGCCAGCCGCTCGGCCAGCCTGCGTGTGTTGACGAAGACGAGCGTAGAACGATGTTCCTCGATCAGCTCGACCAGCCGCTCGTAGACCTGTTCCCACACCTCGGCCGACATCACCGCCTCCAGCGGCGCACCTGGCACTTCGATGGCGAGGTCGCGCCGGCGCGTGTAGCCGGTATCGAGGATGGCGCAGCCGGCGACCAGATCGTTGGACGCTGTCTCGACCGCAAGGGGAACGAGTTCGTCTCGATCGAACAGATCCACGGCCGGGCCTAGATGATCCAACAGGCCGCGCGCAGGCCGATCCTCGGCACCGACCAGGAAACGCGCCACCTCCTCGATTGGCTTCTGCGTGGCCGACAGTCCGACTCGAGTTAGACGGCTGCCCGTGATCTCCTCGAGACGCTCCAGGCTGATCGAAAGGTGGGCGCCGCGTTTGTTGGGGGCCAGCGCATGGATTTCATCCACGATCACCGTGCGCGCGGAGGCGAGCGTCTTGCGGCCGGATTCGCTGGTCAGCAGAATGTAGAGAGACTCCGGCGTGGTGACCAGAATATGGGGGGGCTTGCGACGCATGCGCTCTCGGTCGGCCTGCGGCGTATCGCCGGTGCGCACGAGCGTGCGGATCGCTACGTCGGGAAGGCCGAGCGCGAGCAGCTCCTGACGGATTCCAGCGAGCGGCTCCTCCAAATTCTTGAGAATATCGTTGGAAAGCGCTTTGAGCGGCGAGACGTACACCACGCACGTCTCGTCTCGCAACTGACCGCGCACGCCCAAGCGGACCAGAGCGTCGATAGTGGCAAGAAACGCCGCCAGTGTCTTGCCCGAGCCGGTAGGCGCGGCAATCAAGACATGTTGGCCGGACTGGATCAGCGGCCACGCTCGCTCTTGCGGTTCAGTTGGAACGGCGTAGGTTCGGCGAAACCAATTCGCGACAGCAGGATGAAATCGATCGAGGACGTTCATGTGTACATTGTGCCAGTCGGGCATGGCTCATGGGGTGAGCCAGCCCGACGGCGTGGAGGGTTATTGAGGCGTGAAAGGGGAAGCGTGAAGGGGTGACAAAGCCGTGAAAGGTGAAGGGTGAAGCGTGAGAAACCCGAACGGTGAAGTCGTAGCCGGACTGCGACTCGCAGCCTAAATTCCTTATTGCCGTGCATTGGTGTCGGATTACACCGTTCTCTCGCCCTTCACCCTTCACCTCACGCCCTTCCTTACCTTTCACCCTTCACCCTTCACGTGTCGTCGTCACGGTTGGACGACGACCAACGGCACGATCATCTCGTCGGCCGATACCCCGCCATGCACCCCGATGATGGAATGATGGCGTTCGCCCGGCATCCAATCCTTGATCGTGGCGCGATTCTTCATCACCAAGGCGTAGTCGCCGACCCGGGAAGCCAGTTTAGGATGCGGCTGGCCCAGGCCGAACCAGCCTTCATCGATCAGGGTCTGGCTTTTCCACAACCAGACATGTTCGTCTAATTCGTTGCGGACGTAGTCCACAAAAACGTCAGCCTTGCCCGGTTTCACGTAACAGTAGGCGGCACGACGCTCGCCGCAGAGCGGTTGCGAAAGGGTGGCCGCCAGCAAGGGATGATCGTCGAGCTCGATCAGTTCACTCTGCGGAGCATCCACGAAGCCGTGATCGGCGGTGACGACGACGGTGACGCCAAGACCGGTCAGGCAAGACAACAACCGGCCGATGCCATCGTCCAGGCGGTCCAATAACTCCGCGGCGTTGCGACTCGCAATGCCGTGTGCGTGTGCGATGGAGTCCAACTCCGGATAGTAGGCGTAGACGAATTTGCGCTCGTTGCGGCCACGAAGACAGAACTGGATGGTGTCGAAAAACTCCGCCAGGGAACTGTATCCGCATCGCTGCGCAGTCCCCGAGTGGGCCACGTTGAATTCCGAGTCGACGATCCGGTTGGGAGACACGACAAACGACTTGCAGGGTAGGTGGTCGAAGAACGCCGAGTGGTCGAAAAATGCGTCAGGACGCAATCCCTGATTTGCGAGCGGTTCATCGCTCGGCCGTGCGCGGAAAGGAAGGACCGCTCCCACCGTGGCGATATCGTCGAAGTACATATTCCAGCCGGTCACGGCATGCTGCTGCGGTGCCGACCCAGTCATGAAGGCGGTGATGGCTGTGGCCGTGGTCGACGGAAACACTGAGGTCAGGCTGCCCGCGAGGTGTTTCGTCAGGGTCCCGGAAGGCAGCATGTCGCGAAGATATCGATAGCCCAATCCGTCGATCACGAGCAGTAGAATGCTGCCACCCGGGGCGAACGCAGCGGGATCGAGCCCTGCGATCGGGGCGTAGTGAGATGATTCGCGGGTGCCCATGGCGCGGCCCAGAGAGGCCATCAAGTTGACGATGCTGCCGCCCTGGTAGTCGGGTAAAGTTATGGCGGCAGTGGGGTGGTCGACGTGCATGGGTCCGCATCATCCTAATGAATTGAGCGCCCGCAGGCAAAAAACACGATGCCTGCGCACGAGAGCAAACGCGAGAGGTTGTATGGGGAACGAGTCCGCGCTTGAAACAGGCGTGCAAACCTGCTGATATGGCATCGAAACGCTTTTCTGCCGGGGCCGTGATCCTGCGCGCAGCCGTGCCGGATTGGCGCTACTTGTTGCTACGTGTTTACCGGACCTGGGACTTTCCCAAAGGTGGGCTCGAAGCGGGCGAGTCGCCGTTGCAGGCGGCGGTACGAGAGGTGGAAGAGGAGACCGCGCTGACGGATCTCGAATTCCGCTGGGGTGAGGCGTATTGCGAGACCGAGCCTTATAGCGGCGGTAAGGTTGCGCGATATTACCTTGCAGTGAGCAGCGCCGATGAGGTGAGCCTTCTGGTCAACCCAGAACTCGGGCGACCCGAGCACCACGAGTTTCGTTGGGTCGTTTACGCGGAAGCCAAGCGCCTGTTGCCTCCGCGCCTGCAGCCGATCCTGGAATGGGCGCAGGTCCTTTCCAAGCCAGCGGAGGCGACGTAGTCCACGCTTGGATGACTCAGTCGATTGCCCTCGATTTGGATCGCACGATCCGTCCCGAAGCTGCATCGACCTCCACGCTCGTTTCCCGGTCGTCGGGTGTGATCACCGTATACGTGAAGGTCGCGCCCCCGCGCCAGGTCATATCGAAGACCATTTCGATGAAGCGGCCCGGGAAGTAGGTCCGCACCGTGTTACGGGCGTCCTGCTCGGCGACCTTGGCACGCGCGCTCATCGTCGCGTAGTCCTGGATACCGATGCCGCGTCCGACGATACTGGCTTTTCCGGCTGCGGGCAGGCACTGGGACTTCCAGACTCGGCCGTCGGTGGCGACAACCTCGATCTCGAATCCGTGACCAGTGCCGTTTTCAACCTCCCAGCGAATCGGCAGCCCATCGTGCAGTTCGCGCGCAGAGGCCAGACACTCGTCCAGCCCTTCGGTGTTATCCGAACCGAGCACCGGCATTGCCAATAGCATCAGCACGAAGGGGGCGGCCCGCCTCATCAGCGGGAACCCGACCGTCGCGATCCGCATGAGTTCTCTCGAGACCGCTGCGTCTAATCGACCCGGCTCGAATATGTACGATCGATTTTGCCCGTCACGGCGTTGACATCGACGGTGGCCTCACGGGCGTCGGAGGTCAGGAACGTATAGGTGAAGTAGGGACTTCCCTTCCAACTCAGCGAGTATTGCATCCGGTTCAGCTCGGTGCCAGCGTATTCCTCGACCGCCGCCTGCCGACAAGTCGTTTCCGGGACCTTTACTCGGGAACTTAGCATCTTGTAGTTTTTGTTGCCCATCTTGCGCTCGTCGCTGACGATCGCTCCACCTTCACACTTCATCGACCAGACCACGTCGTCCGACGCTACCACGTCGAGCTTGATACTGAGCACGCTGGTGCGCGAATCCATTTCCCACTGAGTAACGACGCCGGCGTGCTGCCGAAGCGCCGTGTCGAGACAGGTTTGCAAGGCGTTATTCATCTCCGGCGTGAACTCGGCTGCATAACTGGACCCGATAGTCATACTCAAGACAGCGATGACGCCGGCGATTGTGAGCTTGGTCATAGATTTCCTCCAGGCAATGTTCGATTGGGTGCTGTCGTCCGTCGGTGACGCGGCCCGCGACACTTCCGATCTAATTCCGAGAGAATACTCGCGCGAGGGCCTTTAGTGGAAGGGCTGGGCGCGGGAGGCGCAAGCCGGGTACCATTATTGCCACCTTACTGTTGCCACATGCCCTTCGCTTACTTCGATCGCCTGTCCCCGGCCCGCAAAAGGATTTACCTGCGCAGCGATTCAATCGAGCGGGTCGATCTTCCGCAAAGTCCATCGGCTGAACGGTTGGTGAAGGACATGGAGGCCGCGCTGGCTTCGGAAAACCGTGGAGAAGCTGAGCGTTTCGCGCAAGCCCTGCTCAATGACCTTTGCACACGGCTAAAAGTTCCACGCGTGCGAGTGCGAGTGCTGTCCGTGCGTCCCAGCGGCAACTGGGGTGAACTGCATGGCCTCTACGAGCCGTTCGAGGACGGCACGCCACCGCTCATCACAGTGTGGATGCGCACGGTGGCCAAAAAGCAGGTGGTCGCATTCAAGACCTTTTTGCGCACCGTGCTGCACGAACTCTGTCACCATCTCGACTATGAGTTGTACAAGCTTCCCGAGACCTTCCACACCGAGGGGTTCTATAAACGCGAGTCGAGTCTGTACTATCAACTCCGGGGTGAGCCGCAGAAGCCGCTCAGCGCGTAGCACGACTCTTGCGAGTCCAGCTGGAATTCCGAAGCATCCTGAAACATAAAACATGTCCGGCCAATCTTCGAGCCTACGCGCGGTCCTCTATGCACTAAGCGCCAATTTCGGCATTTTTCTGGCCAAGGCGGTTGCCGCCGGAGTCACCGGATCCACATCGATGCTGGCCGAGGCGATCCACTCCCTGGCCGATTGCGGGAATCAGGGCCTGCTCTTGCGCGGAATGCGCGAGTCCCGACGTGCGCCCACGCGCGATCACCCACTGGGCTACGGGATGGTGGTCTACTTCTGGGCATTTCTGGTGTCGGTGCTCCTGTTTACCGTCGGCGGCGCCTTCTCCATCTACGAGGGAGCGCACAAGCTCCTGACCCCGGAGCCGATCAAGTGGCCCTGGATCGCTATCGGGGTGCTGGTCGTGGCGGTAGTGCTGGAGAGTGTGTCGCTGATGGGCTGTCTGCGCGAAATCCGCAAGACCTCGCAGGGTCGCAGCCTTTGGCGTTTCTTCCGGGAATCGCGTAGCAGCGAGTTGATCGTCGTGATGGGCGAGGACATCGCAGCGCTGGCAGGTTTGGTGATCGCCTTGCTGGCTGTGCTCCTGGCGCTGGCCACCGGTAACGCGGTGTTCGATGCGATCGGCAGCATTGCCGTCGGCGTTCTCTTGATCGTGGTGGCCGTCATGCTGGCCATCGAGATCAAGGCCCTGATCACCGGGCAGAGCGCGGATCCCCACGTGGAATCTGCCCTCGGCGAGTTCGTGCGGCGGCAGCCCGAGGTGGCGGAACTCTACAACCTCCTCACCCTTCAGCTGGGTGATGAGATCATGGTGGCGATCAAAGCGCGGATGGCTGAGGTAACGGACGTGACGCGTCTGGTGGACGACGTAAATCATGTCGAGGTGGGGTTGCGGCAGGCTTTTCCTCAGGTTCGCTGGATATTTTTTGAGCCGGATACTAAGGCATGAGCAAGCCTCTCCAGAAACCGAATGAAGATGGGATTCACGGCAGCTCTGAAATTCCCTAGAATCACCGTATTGCGGGCGCCGGCTTACCCTGGAAGGGCTTCGGTGAGCGCAATCGGAAGGCGACCCACCCCTTCCACCGATGAACTGGCGAAGACGAAAGGAGTACTGGAGTGGCGCTCATCTTGGCGCTGGATATGCGGGGCATGCCCAATCGATGGCTGTTCGTCGAACAGGCGATCACCTATTACGCCCGTGACATGGTCGCGTGGGCCCTCGGCGGCACCGTGTGCACGTACCGCGGGGGCATCTCGCGTCTGACGGGCGAGCGCTCCAGTCTATCCACGAAGAGCATTATCGCCATCAAAGGCGCTGCGGAACTGGTGCGCAGCCAGGGCGAGCCGCACTTGACCAACCATGCGCTGTATCGTCGCGACCGTCATGTCTGCGGTTACTGCGGCGGGCAATATAAGGACTACGATCTATCCCGCGATCATGTCATCCCCCTGCATCAGGGTGGGCGCGACCGTTGGATGAATGTCGTTACCGCGTGCCGCAGCTGCAATACCATCAAAGGCGGACGCACGCCGGAAGCCGCACGCATGCCGCTGCTCTACGCGCCCTACGTGCCCAACCGGCACGAGCACCTGGTGCTGCAAAACCGACGAATCCTGCAGGATCAGATGGAATATCTGATGGCGCGGGTCCCGCGCCACAGCCGGCTGCACGGCGGCTAGTTCGCCGAATTCGTTCGGCGCCGCGGCGCCGGCGATATTGCACAACGCCCAGGCTGCCGACAGGGTGTGGGCGTTGATTTCAACCGAGCCCGCCCTCATTATTCCCAAGGCTAGCGTCCTGGCGAAAAGTGGCGTGCCACTAATCGTTGCGGAATTGGTATTCCCCTATACGAGTTTTTCCCACGAATTAGTGGGGCAGGACGCTAGATTGGCTGCGCTGAAGAAGGCGGGTGCCCGTTCCCATTCGATTCTCCGCGCGTCCGATCGCATTACTTGGCGCCATCGAGCACACTAGGCCCCGCATGAAATATAAAGACTACTACGCCACTCTGGGTGTCGAACGCAGCGCGTCCGAAGAGGACATCAAGAAGGCGTATCGCAAGCTGGCCCGCAAATACCATCCGGACGTCTCCAAGGAGAAGGATGCCGAGGAGAAGTTCAAGGAGGTAGGTGAAGCCTACGAGGTCCTGAAAGACGTGGAGAAGCGTGCCGCGTACGACCAGATGGGTTCCTACCAGCCGGGGCAGGATTTCCGGCCGCCGCCCGACTGGGGGGACCGCTTCGGTGGGGAGGCGGGCTCTCAGGGCTTTCAGGACCTCGGAGACATCGACCTGTTCGATCTGCTGGCGGGTCTCAACCGTGGTCGGACACGTGGTGCTCGTGGCGACGCAGAGTTCCGCATGCCGGGTCAGGATTTCGAAGCTCGCGTTCAAGTGCGGCTGGACGATGTGATCAACGGTGTCGAAATCGAAATTCCGATTGCGACCACCGAGATGGGGCAGGACGGAGCCGTGCGCCGCGTCACTCGACCCGTCAAGGTGCGTATCCCCAAGGGCGCAACCGATGGTCAGCGCCTGCGCGTCCCGGGCAAGGGCGGGCAGGGCATGGGTGGCGGGCGTACCGGTGACCTTTACCTGGATATCAGACTGGAGCCTCACGAGTTGTACAAGGTCGATGGACATGACCTGTACTTGGAGGTGCCGGCCGCACCTTGGGAAGCGGCGCTGGGTGCGAATGTAGAAATCCCGACTCCCACCGGAAAGGTCAGTCTGAAGATCCCGCCCGGGTCGCGAGCGGGGCAGAAGCTGCGAGTGCGCGGCCGGGGGTTGCCGCGTCCGCACGGAGGCGAATCGGGCGACCTCTACGCGGTGCTACAGCTTGTTACACCATCGGTATTGAGCGAAGCGGAGAAAGAACTTTACGGCAAGCTTGCGCAGGCCTCCTCATTCAATCCCAGAGGCCACTTCGGGTAGCTCGCGCGGCGGAGGAACTATGTCTTCTGAGACTTACTTTGCGGCGTTGTTCGCCGAGCATGGCGAGGTTGCCTTTGAGGAGTTGGTGCAAGCCTGCGGGCTTAGCGCCGAGGAGATCGTGGAGCTCGTTGAACACGGGGTGTTCGCACCGATCAGCGCGTCGCCCGCCCGTTTGCCTACGTCCACGTGGCGTTTCTCCGCGACCACCATCGCGATCGGACGGCGCGCCAGCCGCCTGAAAGCGGACTTCGACCTGAACGTCTCGGGGTTGGCTCTCGCACTGACTTATCTCGAGCGCATCGAAGCACTCGAAGAGGAATTGAACCGACTGCGCTGTGGTCTTTTGCGCTAACTAGCGCTGCGGCCTGCTGCGTTGAGGGGGTGCGGTGGCGGCTGCTACTTCAAGCCGATCGAAAACACCCCTTCGAGATCCAATCGGGAGTAGGCCCGAAACGCGATGAGCGTCTCCGTGCTCTCGATGCCAGGGATTTTTTGCATCCCCGTAGTCACGATGTCGGCCAGATCTTCGTTGGTCTTGACCCGAACCATCGCCACCAGGTCGAAGCGTCCTGCGACCGAGTAGACCTCGGAAATGCCTTCCATCGAGGCAAGCTTGTCTGCGACTTCAGCCACGCGGGCGCGAGCGCAGTTCAGCAAAACAATAGCGGTAACCATCTGGATGCTCCTCGAAGGCTGGTGCGATCGCGTCAAGTTACCATTCGGCTGTGGCGGTAGGCAAGCGTGTCTGCCGACAGAAAACTTGACACCTAAATGATTGATATCCTATAAATTAAGAATACGACCCAAAGAAGGTGCTGGCATGAAGATCGTCTGCATCGGCGCAGGCCCGGCGGGGCTGTACTTCTCCATCCTCATGAAGAAGGCCGACCCGCGGCACGACATCACGGTCATCGAACGCAATCGACCCGACGACACTTTCGGCTGGGGCGTGGTGTTCTCGGACGCCACGCTGGGTAATTTTGCGCAGGCGGACCCGGACAGCTACGCCGAGATCCTGCGCAACTTCCACCGCTGGGATGACATCGACGTCTTCTTCAAGGGGACGAAGATCACTTCGAGCGGTCACGGCTTTTGCGGGATCGCGCGCCGGAAGCTGCTCAACATTCTGCAGGAGCGAGCTGCTGCGCTGGGCGTGACCCAGGTGTTCGAGACCGAGGTGGCAGACGAGGCAAAGTTTGCGACCTATGACCTGATCGTTGCGGCGGACGGCGTGAATAGCCTGATTCGAAAAAAGTACGCCGAGCAATTCCAGCCGGATATCGACGTGCGCAAGTGCCGCTATATCTGGCTGGGCTCCCGTCAGAAGCTCGATGCGTTCACTTTCGCGTTCGAGGAAACGCAGTGGGGCTGGTTTCAACTGCACGCCTACCGCTTCGATGCGGATCTGAGCACGTTCATCGTCGAGACGCGCGAAGAGGCATGGCGTGCCGCTGGATTGGATCAGGCGGACCAGGCTGCCTCCATTGCCTTCTGCGAGCGGGTGTTTGCCAAGTATCTCGGTGGACACTCGCTCATGAGCAATGCACGCCATCTGCGTGGTTCGGCGTGGCTCAACTTCAATCGCGTGCTGTGCCGCAAGTGGCATCACCGCAACATCGTGCTGATCGGCGATGCTGCCCACACGGCACACTTCTCGATCGGATCGGGCACCAAGCTGGCTATGGAGGACGCAATAGCGCTCTCCCGTACCGTATCCGAGCAACCGAACGTTACGCAGGCGCTCGCGTCGTACCAGGAGGAGCGCAACGTGGAAGCGCTTAAGTTGCAGAGCGCTGCCCGCAACCGCATGGAGTGGTTCGAGAATGTCGCGCGCTATGTGCACCTCGATCCGGTGCAGTTCTCCTACACCTTACTTACCGGAAGTCAGCGCATCGGTCACCAGAACCTGCGTCTGCGCGATGGTGGCTATGTGGATCGTGTTGAGTCGTGGGTTGCGCAGGCGAGCGGTCTTCCGGCAAAGCCAGTGCCGCCCATGTTCACCCCGTTCCGTCTCAGAAGCTTGGAACTCAAGAACCGTGTGGTGGTGTCGCCGATGGCGATGTATTCCTGCCAGAACGGGATTCCCGACGATTTCTATCTGGTGCATCTGGGTGCGCGTGCGCTGGGCGGCGCGGGCCTCCTGTTCACAGAAATGACCTGCGTAGCGCCCGACGCGCGGATCACGCCGGGCTGCGCCGGATTGTGGAACGAGGCCCAGGCAGCGGCTTGGACGCGCATCGTCGGCTTCGTCCACCACAGCAGCAGCGCGAAGATCGGTCTGCAACTTGGCCACGCGGGACCGAAGGGTTCCACGCAGTTGGGGTGGGAGGTTATCGACGAACCGCTGCGCGAGGGGAACTGGCCGCTGATCGCGCCGTCCGCGCTCGCCTATGGACCGACGAATCAGATCCCACGCGCGATGACTCGCGCCGATATGGACAACGTGCGCGAGCAGTTCGTGCATGCGGCAAAAGCAGGCGCACAATGCGGGTTCGACATCCTAGAATTGCATTGTGCCCACGGCTATTTGCTATCCAGCTTCATCTGCCCTCTCACCAATCGGCGCACCGACGAGTACGGTGGTTCATTGGAAAATCGCCTGCGATATCCGTTGGAAGTCTTCCGCGCTGTCCGCGCGGTCTGGCCGAAGGACAAGCCAATGTCGGTTCGCATCTCGGCCCATGATTGGGCTCCCGGTGGCAACACACCCGATGATGCGGTGGAAATCGCTCGAATGTTCAAAGCGGCGGGTGCGGACTTGATCGATGTCTCTTCGGGACAGACGACACGCCTTGCGCGACCGGTCTACGGTCGGATGTATCAGGCTCCATTCTCGGATCGCATCCGCAACGAGGTTGGTATTGGGACCATCGCGGTGGGCAACATCTTCGAACCTGATCATGTGAACAGCATCGTCGCGGCCGGCAGAGCGGACTTGTGCGCGATTGCGCGCCCGCACCTCGCCGATCCTGCGTGGACACTGCATGCCGCCGCGCAACTGGGCTACGCGGATGTGGACTGGCCGGAGCAATATCTCACTGGCAAGGCGCAGCTCGAGCGTAACTTAGCGCGCGCGGCACAGATGGTCATCAATGTCTAGGACAGGACAAGAGATGCGGCCACTGGAAGGCCAGCATGCAGTGGTTACCGGCGGCGGACGAGGCATCGGTGCGGCAGTAGCTGCAGCACTCGCTCAGCAGGGTGCCACGCTCACGTTGATGGGACGCGATGCACAGCGCCTGGAAGCGCAGGCGGGGCATTTGGGCGCAATTACTCGTGCTCGCCCGATCGTGGTGGACGTGACAGATGCAGCCTCGGTCGAAGCGGCGTTCGGCGGTGCGGTGGACGCAGCAGGCCCGATAAATATCCTGATCAACAACGCGGGTGCAGTGGCGACTGCATCCTTCGGCAAGACCGACGCCGGTCTGTGGAACGAGATGCTGGCGGTCAATCTCACCGGCACCTACCTGTGCTGCCAGCAGGTGATCTCGAGCATGTTGCAACGGGGATACGGACGGGTGGTGAACGTCGCCAGCACCGCGGGACTGACGGGCTACGCCTATGTCACCGCTTATTGTGCCGCGAAGCACGGTGTGGTTGGATTGACTCGAGCGCTTGCGATGGAGACTGCGCGCAAGAACATCACCGTGAATGCGGTTTGCCCAGGCTATACCGAGACCGATATCGTGCGCGACGCTGTCGTCAATATCGTAGCGAAAACCGGCAAGACGGAGGACGAAGCACGCGCAGCCCTGATCAGTCGGAATCCGCAGCAGAGGTTGGTGCGGCCCGAGGAAGTGGCAAATGCGGTGCTCTGGCTATGTCTGCCCGGGTCAGAGGCGATAACCGGGCAGACCATCGCGGTGGCCGGTGGAGAGTTGCTGTGAAGGCGCACAAGCTCGGCGCTTCCATGCGGCCGGCCAAGGCGGTCGACCTCGAGACTCGTGTGACGGACGAAGATCATCAGGCTCTCAAGCTGTGGCTGCGCCTGCTTGCCTGCACGAATCTTGTCGAAACGGATGTGCGCGGGCGGCTGCGCACCGAATTCGGCATCACGTTGCCGCGGTTCGACCTGATGGCGCAACTGGAGCGCAATCCAGACGGGTTGAAGATGAACGAGTTGTCTCAGCGATTGATGGTGAGCGGCGGCAACGTCACTGGGCTCACGGATCAACTGGAGAAGGAAGGTCTCGTCGTCCGCATGGACGACCCCGAGGATCGTCGCGCCTACACGATAAAGCTTACGCCGGCCGGTCGCGCATTGTTCGGCCGAATGGCGGCTGTGCATGAGCGTTGGGTGATCGAGCTGCTGTCGGGTCTGAATGCAACCGAAAAGTCCCAGGTCTACCGGCTTCTCGCCAAACTCAAGCTGCATCTCGTGAGCGCAACACAGGGCCAGACATAAGGCATAAGGGAGGGTTTCGAATGAGCGCAGCGACGGATGTCGCATCCGAGCCCACGAGTCTTGCGGGCTACCTGTCACGGCACTTTTTATGGACTGTGACCGGCAAGGTGGCCACCATTGAACTCAACCGGCCCGAGCGGAAGAACCCGTTGACCTTCGAGTCCTACGCCGAGCTGCGCGATCTGTTCCGGCGGCTCCAGTACGCGGGCGACGTGAAGGCGGTGGTCATCACCGGGGCAGGCGGGAATTTCTGTTCCGGTGGCGACGTGCACGAAATCATCGGTCCACTCACCAAACTGGATATGCCCGGCTTGCTAGCCTTCACCAGAATGACCGGCGATTTGGTCAAGGCCATGCGCGCCTGCCCTCAGCCGGTCATCGCGGCAGTGGATGGCATTTGCGCAGGTGCCGGTGCGATTCTGGCGATGGCCTCCGATCTGCGTCTGGGCACCGCACGCAGTAAGACAGCATTCCTCTTCAGTCGTGTCGGTCTGGCCGGAGCGGACATGGGGGCGTGTGCGATCCTGCCCAGAATCATCGGTCAAGGTCGCGCCGCAGAGCTGCTCTTTACGGGCCGGTCGATGAGTGGCGACGAGGCTTCGCAGTGGGGCTTCTTCAACCGGCTATGCGAGCCCGATCGATTGTCGGTCGAGGCGCGTGCGCTGGCGGGTGAACTCGCCGAGGGTCCGACCTTCGCGCATACCATGACCAAGAAGTGCCTGCACCAAGAGTGGGACATGGGAGTGGACGAAGCCATAGAGGCTGAGGCCCAGGCGCAGGCCATCTGCATGCAGACCGAAGACTTCAAGCGCGCCTACCGAGCTTTCGTGGCCAAGCAGAAGCCTCGCTTCGAAGGCGACTAAAGCCATGCCACGTGCGCCCTCGGCATCCGCAACGATCACCTACAGCAGCTATCTGATGCTGGACACGCTGCTCGAGTGTCAAAAGCTCGAAAGCGCCAAGGCCAAACGGCCCGCACACGACGAGATGCTGTTCATCGTCACTCATCAGACCTACGAGTTGTGGTTCAAACAGATCCTGCACGAACTCGATGCCGTGCTCGCCATCATGGGTCAGCCCGTGGTTCCCGAGCGGGAACTCGGTCAGGTTTTGCGCTATCTCGAACGCATAGTTGTGATTGAAGAGCTGCTGGTCGAGCAAATCGGCATCCTCGAGACGATGACAGCGCTGGACTTCCTCGATTTCCGCGACCTGCTGGCGCCATCGTCGGGTTTCCAGAGCGTGCAGTTCCGTCACATCGAGAACAAACTCGGACTTCAGCGCACCCAGCGAGTCGGGTACAACGCGATGCCGTATGAATCGGCGCTGCCCTCGGGTTCCAAGCGGCAGGTGCGCACAGTTGAGGGCAAACCCAGTCTGTTCGCGCTGGTCGAGCAATGGCTTGCGCGCATGCCGTTCCTGCGTTTCCGCGAATACGATTTCTGGCGGGCATACAGCCAAAATGTGCAGGCTATGTTGGATCGCGATCGAGCTGCCATAGAACGCAACGAACTGCTCTCAGCCGAAGCGAAGGCCATCCAAGCCGGCGAATTGGACAAGACGCGCGAGAATTTCGACACGGTATTCGATGCAGCCCGTTACCAGGCATTGCTGGACAGTGGTCAGCGCCGACTGTCCTATGCTGCCTTTGTGTCTGCGTTGATGATTCACCTGTATCGCGACGAACCCATGTTCCATACGCCGTTTCGCGTGCTTACGGGGCTTGTGGCGATCGACGAGAAACTTACTCTGTGGCGTTACCGTCACGCGCTCATGGTGAATCGCATGATCGGCAGCAAAATCGGAACGGGGGGTTCATCCGGACAGGACTATCTGCGCCGCACCGTCGAAGCACATCGGATCTTCACCGATTACTTCAACCTGTCCACGTACCTGGTGCCGCGTTCCATGCTGCCCCCGCTGCCCGAGGCGCTGCGGCGGGAGTTGGGTTTCCACTGGCATGCGGCTTAAGACCCATTTCAGCGAGTTTTTCCGCAGCAGCGGCGATTGGCTGCATTGCACCGCGCACAGTCATCACCCGTGGCCGGATGTAACGCGCGCGGCACAGCTCGCCTATTGGGACGACGCGGTCCGTTTGACCGACCGCAAGTGGGACAAGGTGTTCGGCGAGGTGCTGCCCGAAGCGCAGCAGCATATCGCCCGTCATTTGCATCTTCCCGCGGCCGACCAAGTCGTGTTCGCGCCGAACACGCATGAATTCGTGGTGCGCCTGTATTCGTGCCTCGACTGGAGCAGGCGGCAGCGCGTCTTGACCACGGCCCACGAGTTTCACAGCTTCGCGCGCCAGACCCGCAGACTCGAGGAAACCGGGCGTTTGGAGGTGATCCGGATTGCCGCTGAACCGTACGAGACTTTCGCCGATCGCTTCTGCGAGCAACTGAACCAGCCGGTCGACCTCGTCTGGTTGTCGCAGGTTTTTTTCGATTCGGGTTTTCGGGTTACGGATCTGGAGCGTATCGTGCGCGCCTGCCCAGCCGGTGCGCTGCTCGTAGTGGATGGGTATCACGCGTTCGGGGCGTTCTCAGTCGATCTGGCCGCGATCGCCAAGCGTGCGTTCTACCTTGCGGGGGGCTACAAGTATGTGATGGCCGGAGAGGGTGCTTGTTTTCTCGTGGTCCCTCCGGGAAACAAGCTGCGGCCGCTCGCCACCGGCTGGTTCGCCGATTTCCAGGGGCTTGGGCTGCGGCAGGAGGGTCCGGTCGGCTACGATGACGGCGCGATGCGCTTCTTCGGTGCTACCTTCGATCCGTCCGGACTCTACCGGTTCAACGCCGCCATGCGCTGGCTAGCTGATGTGGGCATCGATTTTGCCGCCGTGCACTCGCATGTCGAGCGCTTGCAGGCGCGATTTCTCAGCGGTCTTGCGCAATCTCCTGTACCGGCTTTGCCGTTGGACCGAGTGGTCCCGCCGACCGGTACGCCGCGCGGAAACTTTCTGACCTTTGCTTTGCCCTGGGCCGCTGAAGCCGAAGCGGCACTCATCGAACATCGTGTGTCGGTAGACCGGCGCGCAGACCGGCTCCGCTTCGGGTTCGGCGTGTACCACGACGATGACTTCGTAGACCCGCTGCTGGATCGGGTGACGCAGGCCTTGTCGACCATCGATCACTTCAACTCGGCACCGCAATGAGCGATCAGTCTTATCTGCAATGGCCGTTCTTCGATGCTGCACATGGAACGTTGGCCGCACGACTGAACGAATGGGCATACCGCAGTTTGCAAGATGCCCATCAGCCAGTCAGCCTCGATGGTGCCTGTCGTCAGTTGGTCAAGCGGCTCGGCAAGGGGGGTTGGCTGCGCTATTCAGTTCCGGCCGCCTACGGTGGCGAACTCGAACGCCTGGATTCGCGCTCACTGTGCTTGATTCGCGAGACACTCGCGCGCCACGCCGGCCTGGCGGATTTTGCGTTCGCCATGCAAGGACTCGGGGCCGGCGCGATTTCCCTGCACGGAAGCGAAGCATTGAGGCGCCGCTACTTGCCGCAGGTCGCAGCCGGTAATTGGATAGCGGCCTTTGCGCTGTCGGAGCCAGAGGCGGGTTCCGACGTCGCTGCCATGACCACCACGGCGCGGCGGGAAGGCGGCGACTATGTGCTGGATGGCACCAAGACCTGGATCTCGAATGGCGGTATCGCCGATTTCTATACCGTCGTAGCACGCACGGGCGAGGCGCCTGGCTCGAAAGGGTTGAGCGCCTTCGTGGTGGACGCTGATACACCTGGCCTCGAGATCGTAGAGCGCATCGATGTGACTGCTCCACATCCTCTCGCCACGTTACGCTTTAAGCATTGTCGTGTTCCCGCCGAGAATCGAGTGGGGGAGGCGGGGATGGGCTTCAAGGTGGCGATGGCGACGTTGGATGTGTTCCGAGCGTCAGTGGGCGCGGCGGCGCTCGGTTTCGCGCGACGTGCGCTGGACGAGGCGCTCACGCACGCTCGTGGTCGCAAGATGTTCGGACAAGTGCTGGCCGATTTCCAGCTCACACAGACGGGCATCGCCGACATGGCGACCACTATCGACTCCTCTGCGCTGTTGATTTATCGCGCCGCCTGGTTGCGCGATGTGCAAGGCGCACGCACCACGCGCGAGGCGGCAATGGCCAAGCTCGCCGCGACCGAGGGCGCGCAACAAGTAATCGATCGCGCCGTGCAGTTGTTCGGTGGACTCGGTGTGAAAAGTGGCGAGATTGTCGAGCAGCTGTATCGCGAGATTCGGCCCCTGCGCATCTACGAGGGCGCCAGCGAGGTGCAGAAGCTCATCATCGCGCGCGAGACGCTGAAAGGTTAGGCGAAGCGGTGAGTCGTGCGAGCGGTGTGAAACCCAAACAACCGATGACTGCCGGCGTGGGATCCTATTCGTCTCACGTCGATAGCTTTGCGCGTGACAACCTCCCGCCGCCCGATCAGTGGCCCGAACTGATCTTCGATCTTCCCGACCTTATCTATCCCGAGCGTCTGAATTGCGCAGTGGAGTTGTTGGACAAGATGGTAGCGGCCAGTCATGCGGATCGTCCGGCTATTCGCTCTCCTGGCGGCACGTTTACATACCGCGATTTGCTGGAACTTTCCAACCGTATAGCCAGGGTGCTGGTGGAGGATCTCGAACTGGTGCCCGGCAATCGCGTGCTTCTACGCGGACCCAACAACCCGATGATGGCAGCCTGCTGGTTTGCCGTAGTCAAGGCCGGCTGCATCGCGGTAGGGACCATGCCGCTGCTGCGCGCCAAAGAACTGCAACCGATCATCGACAAGGCGCGGGTCAACGCCGCGCTGTGTGATATCAATCTGAAGGAAGAGATGGAGATCGTCCGCGCTCGGTGTCCGGCGTTGGGTCCCACCATCTATTTCAATTCCAATGCACCCGACTCGCTCGACACTCTGCTGCGCTCCAAACCCGCAGAGTTCGCCGACGTTGAAACGGCCGCGGACGATGTGTGCATTATCGCCTTCACTTCCGGCACCACCGGAGTGCCCAAAGGCACCATGCACTTTCACCGGGACGTGATGGCCATCTGCGATTGCTTCCCGCGCTCGTGCTTGTACCCCGTCCCGGAGGACATCTTCTGCGGCACGCCTCCATTGGCCTTTACCTTCGGACTCGGCGGGTTGCTGTTGTTCCCTCTGCGTTTTGGCGCCTCTACCGTATTGCTGGAGAAGCTCACGCCGACCACACTCCTGTCGGCGGTCGAGGAATACCGCGCCAGCGTTTGTTTTACCGCCCCGACTTTCTATCGCCAGATGGCGCCGGTTGCATTCGACTACGACATTTCCAGTTTGAAGAAGTGCGTGTCGGCTGGCGAAGCGCTACCGCTGGCGACCCGCTTGCTCTGGGAGCAGGAGACCGGTGTGCAGCTGATCGACGGGATCGGTGCAACCGAAATGCTCCACATCTTCATTTCCGCCGCCGGTGAAGCTGTACGGCCAGGCGCCACAGGCAGAGCGATCCCGGGATATCGTGCCTGCATACTCGACGAGGAAGGCAACCCGGTGCCGTGCGGCCAGGTGGGGCGCCTGGCGGTGAAGGGTCCGACTGGATGCCGTTATCTGGCAGACGAGCGGCAGCGGAGCTACGTCCGCAACGGCTGGAACCTTACCGGCGATGCCTACTTGATGGATGCGGACGGGTACTTCTGGTATCAGGCGCGTACCGACGATATGATCATCTCCGCGGGCTATAACATTGCCGGCCCCGAGGTGGAGTCCGCGTTGCTCATGCATCCCGCTGTGTCGGAGTGTGGGGTTGTGGGCGTCGCGGATGAAGAGCGCGGCCAGATTGTGAAGGCGTTTGTCGTCCTCAAGCAGGGTTTCGAACCTGGGGAGCAGATGTCCAAGAGCCTGCAGGATTTTGTCAAACAGACCATCGCCCCCTACAAATATCCCAGAGCGATCGAGTTCCGGGCATCGCTGCCCAGGACCGAGACTGGTAAGCTGCAGCGCTTCAAGTTACGACAGGCCGAATAACCAAGTTCAGGGCATCAGTAGAATGAACGTTCAAACGGGAGGCAAGAATAGAATGGTGCGAGCATTTGTGGCGGTTCTGGCGTTCACGGCTCTGATCGGCCAGGCACAGGCAGTCGATAAGATAAAGATCGGTTTTCTGAGCACGCTCTCGGGTCCATCCGCAGCGATCGCCATCGACATCCGCGATGGATTTAATACCTTCGTGCAGCTCAATGGAGGCAAACTCGGCGGCATACCGATCGAGATGATCTATGGAGACGATCAGCAGAATCCCGATACCGGCAAGCAGCTTGCCGAAAAGTTGCTCAAGCGCGACCGCGTCGATTTCATCACCGGTATCGTGTTCAGCAACGTCATGATGGCCGTCGCACCGTCGGTATTCGAATCCCAGACTTTCCTGATCAGCGCCAATTCCGGGCCAACCGCTTTTGCGGGGGAGGGCTGCAGCCCCTGGTTCTTCGGTGTCTCGTGGCAGAACGACGGTGTGCACGAAGCGGCGGGTAAGTATGTCAACGACAAGGGGTTCAAGAATGTCGTGCTGGTTGCTCCTAACTACCCGGCGGGGAAGGACGCCTTGACCGGCTTCAAGCGCTTCTACAAAGGCAACGTCATCGAGGAGATCTATCCCAAGCTGGCGCAACTCGATTTCTCCGCGGAGATCGCGCAGATCCGTGCCGCAAAGCCCGATGCGCTGTATATCTTCCTGCCCGGCGGCATGGGCGTGAACTTCATCAAGCAATATGTCGCCGCCGGTTTGAACAAACAGATGGTGCTGGTGGGGCCGGGATTTTCCGCTGACGAGGATCTCATCAAGGCCGTGGGCGAACCCATGGTGGGAATGTTCAACACATCGCAATGGGCGCACGATCTGGATAATGCGGCGAACAAGCGCTTCGTAGCTGAGTTTCAAAAGCAGTATCAGCGCCTGCCCACGTTGTACGCGTCGCAGGGATACGATGCCGCCCAACTGCTGGACTCCGCGATTCGCGATGTGAAAGGCAAGATCGAAGACAAGGACGCGCTGCGCAAAACCCTACAGGCGGCCAATTTCAAGTCTGTGCGCGGCGACTTCAAATTCAACGTGAACCACTTTCCGATCCAATCGTATTATCTACGAGAGGTCGTGAAGGAACCGGCAGGTCGGATCACCAATAAATTGATTGGCCCTGTCCTCGTCGCCCAAGGCGATGCCTATGCCAGTGCCTGCAAGATGAAATAGCCGCCGGCGAGAAGCGGCCTCGTGTCCACCGACGCGATCCTGGTATTCGAGCAATGCCTCAATGGCCTGCAGTTCGGCTTGATGCTGTTCCTGCTGGCTGCCGGTTTGACGCTGGTGTTCGGGATCATGGACATGATCAATCTGGCGCATGGATCGCTGTACATGATCGGCGCCTATCTCGCTGCCACGCTGGTGCCGGCTACCGGTTCGTTCTGGTTGGGGGTCGGCCTGGCCGCCGGTGGTACCGCCGTCATCGGGATGCTCCTGGAGGTCTCGGTGTTGCGTACGCTGTATCAGCGCGATCACCTGTCGCAGGTTCTGGCGACGTTTGCACTGCTGTTGATTGCCAATGAACTGGTACGGATCATATTCGGAGATCAGGCGCTTCTGCTGAATGCTCCTGATTCGCTGTCCGGTCCGATAGAGCTCCTGCCGGGTTTTACTTACCCGGCTTACCGTCTGGTGATCATCGCGGTAGGCCTGGTCGTAGCCATCGCCTTGTACGCGCTGGTCGCACACACGCGCGTAGGCATGCTGGTGCGGGCGGGCGCGTCGAACCGCGAAATGGCGCTCGCCATGGGAGTGAACGTGAAGCGCCTGTTCACGGCAGTATTCGGTGTGGGTGCGGCGTTGTGTGCGCTCGCAGGTGCCATGCTGGGTCCGTTGCTCGC
>Ga0105248_10002525_pt1 | contig 20367 bp, 20 predicted proteins | sample KBSS34metaG_FD_81524 | JGI IMG/M metagenome (GOLD analysis project Ga0105248, IMG submission 81524) | Switchgrass rhizosphere microbial communities from Kellogg Biological Station, Michigan, USA - KBS S3-4 metaG | ecosystem: Host-associated > Plants > Roots > Rhizosphere > Soil | place...
GAACCTCGTCGTCGACAAGTACCCCGAAGCGGTCGATCGCGAGTTCCACCGGCCGATCGAAGAGCTGCGTTGGGGGCAGCGCGTGCGAGACCCGGAAGCCATGAGCTTGATCACCGTGACCGACGTGACGCGCAAGCTCGACATGGCGTTTGCCGAGCGCGGCATCGCGCCGCTGAGCTGAGCCACAGGAGTCGCAATGGATCAGTACGCGCTTCGAAGCTTTGATGCGGCGACCCCGCAGGACGTCGAGGACGCGATGGAGCGCGCCGAGGTCGTGTTCTGGCAACGCTGCCCCATCGAGCTGCCGAGCGAGGACGATCTCGAGTTCATGCGGACCGGGCTGCCTCGTGAGCTTCAGGTGAAGAATATTAGCTATCATCCTGAATCAAATAGCATTCCGCGCTTCGAAGCTGACCCCGCCGTGCGCGACCGCATCGAGCGCATCTTGCGCACGCACGGCCAGCGCGTCGAGGCGTTCTTGCGGCGAATTACGCCCGACTACGTCCCGGGCTGGACTCTCGGGACCACGAGCTTCCGCTCGATCGAGGAACAGGGCCGCAAGCTCAAGCCGCGCTCGAGCAACGAGCTCGTGCACATCGACGCGGGCGCATACGGCGCCACGAACGGAGCCCGGATCCTGCGATTCTTCGTGAACATCCACCCGACGCGCGACCGCGTCTGGGGCACGAAGGGCGGCTTCGGCGCGCTGCTCGGGCGCCATCGCGAGCTCGTCGAAGCGGCGAAAGGCGGCCGCGACCGCGTCGCGCTCGACAAAGGCCCGCTAGACCGGCTGTACAGCGGCATGGTGACGGCTTTGAGCAAGGTCTATCCGCTGTTCCAAGTCATCGACTCGAGCCCGTACGACCGCTCGATGCGCCGGATCCATAACTATATGAAGGAGAACTCCGCGTTCCGCGACAGCCGCGAGGGCTACCAGGAAATCCACTTTCCTCCGCTTTCCTCGTGGATGGTGTTCACGGACGGCATCAGCCATTCGGTGTTGTCGGGCCAGCACGCGCTCGTGACGACCGTGCTGATCCCGCTCGCGAACGCCCGCAACCCCGCGCTCGCGCCTTTCAACGTGCTCGCGCGCTGCGCGGCGTGAGCGATGCGGCCGATGGCGAGCGTGCACTTCACTACTAACCTCACGCGGCACACGGAGTGCCCGACCGAGACGCTGCCGGCCGGCACCGTCGCCGAGCTGCTCGAGCGTTACTTCGAGCGCTGGCCCGCGGTCCGCGGCTTCGTGCTCGACGATCAGGGCGAGGTTCGCAAGCACATCAAGGTGCTCGTCGACGGCCGCAACTTGCGCGACCGGCGCCGACTCTCCGACGGCCTCGCCGATAACAGCGAGGTGTATGTGTTTCAGGCGCTCTCGGGTGGCTGATATGGGCAGCTTGGTCGTAGGCACGCGCAAAGGTGTTTTCGTGCTCCGCAGGCGCGGCGCCGCGTGGCGAATCGAGTACGCGGCGCTGCTCGGCGATCCCGTCACGATGGCGCTCGGCACGCCCGACGGCGCACTGCTCGTCGCGCAAGACATGGGCCACTTCGGCGTGAAGATGAAGCGCTCGCGCGACGGCGGGGCGACCTGGGAAGACCGCGACGCGCCCAAGTATCCGCCGAAGCCCGAGGGCGTCGAAGACGTCGATCCCACGCGCCGCACGCCCGTGCCATGGGACAACAAGCGCGTCTGGGCGCTCGAGGCGTCGCCGGGCTCAGGCGATCTCTGGTGCGGAACGATCCCAGGCGCTCTGTTCCGCTCGAAAGACGGCGGCGACACGTGGCAGATAGTCGAATCGCTCTGGAACCATCCGGGGCGCAAAGGCTGGTTCGGCGGCGGCGCGGACTATCCCGGCATCCACTCGGTGCTGATCGATCCGCGCGACGAACGGACGATCCGGATCGGCGTGTCGTGCGGCGGGCTCTGGACGAGCCGCGACGACGGGGCGTCGTGGACTCTCGAGGGGCGCGGCATGCGCGCGGCCTTCATGCCGCCGGAGCAGGCACTCGACCCCGCATTCCAGGATCCACACCGAATCGTGCAGTGCGAGAGCGACCCCGATCGGCTCTGGATCCAGCACCACAACGGAATCTTCAAGAGCGACGACGGCGGCGTGACCTGCTCCGAGGTGCAGACGGCACAGCCGTCTAGCTTCGGCTTTGCGGTCGTGGTGCACCCCGAGGATCCGAACACCGCGTGGTTCGTGCCCGGCGTGAAGGACGAGAAGCGCTATCCGGTCGACGGCGCGCTCGTCGTGACGAGGACGCGCGACGGCGCCGAGAGCTTCGACGTGCTGCGCGACGGATTGCCGCAGCAGCATGCTTACGACATCGTCTATCGCCACGGGCTCGACATCGACGCGGCGGGCGAGACGCTCGCGTTTGGCAGCACCACCGGCAACCTCTGGGTCAGCGACGACCAAGGCGATCACTGGCAGCAAGTCAGCGCGTCGCTGCCGCCGATCTATTGCGTACGTTTCACGGCCTGAACGGCGGCGCCGAGATGTCCGTCACCGAGACCCTCGCGGCCTACGTCGTCGACAGCACGCTCGGCTCGATCCCGCGCGACGCGCAGCGCGAGGCTACGCGGGCGCTCGTGAACTATCTCGGCTGCGCGCTCGGCGGCAGCATCGAGCCCGCGCTCGACGTCGCTACGCGCACGCTCGAGCCGTTCTCGGGCGAGCGGGCCGCCTGCGTGCTTGGCCGCGCCGAACGTTTCGACGCGCTCAACGCCGCGCTCTTGAACGGCATCGGCTCGCACGTGCACGAGTACGACGACACGTTGCCGAAGAACTACATTCATCCGAGCGTGCCGGTCGGCTCCGCGCTGTTCGCGTACGCGAGCGCGAATCCGGTTTCGGGCCGCGACTTCGTGCATGCGTTCATTTTGGGTTTCGAGGTCGAATCGCGGATCGGCAACGCGGTCTACCCGGCTCACTACCAGGCCGGCTGGCACATCACGTCGACGACCGGCGTGTTCGGCGCGGCAGCCGCGGTGGGCAAGCTGCTCGGGCTCACGACCAAGCAGATGGTCTGGGCTTTCGGGCTCGCGGCGACACAGTCCGCCGGCATCCGCGAAATGTTCGGCTCGATGGCGAAGTCGTTCCAACCGGGCCGCGCCGCGCAAAACGGCTATACCGCCGCGCTGTTCGGACGCGCCGACTTCACGGCCGGCGAGCGCGCCCTCGAGGGGCCGCGCGGCTTCGCCGCAGTCACCGCGGCCGAGTACGACCTCGACAAGGTGACGGCGAGGCTCGGCGTCGACTTCGAGCTGCGCGACAACGCCTACAAGCCTTACGCGTGCGGGCTCGTCGTGCATCCCACGATCGACGGCTGCAGCCAGCTGTTCCGCGAGCACCATCCGGCGACCGACGATATCGCGGCGGTCCGCGTGCGCGTCGCGCCGCTCGTGCTCGATCTCTGCAACAAGAAGGACCTGCGCCGCGCACTCGAGAGCAAGTACTCGATCTATCACGCGGCCGCGATCGGCCTCGTTCGCGGCAAGGGTGGGCTCCAGGAATTCACCGACGACGCGATCCGCGACCCGAAGCTCGCGCACGTGCGCAGCGTGACGACCGCCGTCGCGGACCCCTCGATCGGCGAGGACCAAGTGCACATCGAGGTCACGCTGCGCGACGGCCGCAAGCTCGTGAAGTTCGTCGAGCAATCGCTCGGCAACGTGCACCGGCCGCTCAGCGACGAACAGCTGAGCGAGAAGTTCGTCGATCAATCCGTGCTCGCGTTGCCGCGCGCACAAGTGGACGACGTGCTCGACCAGTGCTGGCGAATCGGCGAGCTCGCTGACGTGGGCGCGCTCGCCCGCGCGACGACGCCGCGCGGCGCGCGCGCGCCCTCTTCCCGCGCGGGCAACTGAGCCGACTCCAATGACGACGGCGCACCGCTCCCGCCGTGCCGTTCTGCTATTCACACTCGCGGCTTTCGTCGCGGGTTGCGGCTCGGGCGGATCGAGCGGCTCCGGCACCAGCGGCACACGCGAGGTTCGGATACCGCTCGGCGCGGGCGGCGTCGGATTCTTGCCGCTGCTCGTGATGAAGGAGCGCAAGCTGATCGAGAGCCACGCCGCCGCGCTCGGCGTCGCCGACTTGCGCGTCCGCTGGATCGATCTCGGCGGCCCGGCCGTGATGAACGACGCGCTGTTGTCGAGCTCGGTCGACTTCATCGCCGCGGGCCCGCCTGCGTTCATCACGCTGTGGGACCGCACGCGCGGCGGCGCCGACGTGCGCGGCGTCGCGGCAATCGCTTCGCTGCCGATGTACCTCAACACGACGGCGGACAGGCTCGAGACCCTCGACGACCTCGGCGCGCAGGACAAGATCGCGGTTACGGCGGTCAAGGTGTCGATCCCGTCGATCGCGATGCAAATGTACGCCGCCGATCGTTACGGGATCGGCGAGGCGTTCCGCTTCGACCGCTACACCGTCACGATGACGCATCCGGACGCCGTCGTCGCGTTGCTCTCGGGCGCGAACCAGATCGACGCGCATTTCACGTCGCCCCCGTTCCACCAGCGCGAGCTCAAGGATGCGCGCGTGCACACCGTGCTGAGCACCGACGCGATCATGCACGGCGCGACGACGTTCACGATGCTGTCGACGACCGCGAAGTTCCACGCCGCGAATCCCGCGATCTGTGCCGCCGTGCTGGCCGCGCTCAGCGAAGCGAACGAAGCGATCCGCGCCGATCCGCGCGCGGCCGCCGAGATTCTGTTCGCGGCCGAAGCGACCGCCGGCTTCTCGGTGGACGAGCTCGCGGACGTGCTGCGCGACCCGGAGATCGAGTTCACGACTAAGCCGGCAAACGTCGCAAAATACGCAGAGTTCATGCACGCGATCGGCTCGATCGAGCACGCTCCGGAATCGTGGCGCGACCTGTTCTTTCCCGAGATCCATGGCGCCGCCGGTAGTTGACGCGCCGCTGCTGCGCGTCGCGGGCGTCACGCTGCAATACCGCGCCGACGACCGGCTCGTGACAGCGGCCTATCGCGTGAGCTTCGACGTGCTGCGCTCCGACCGTTTCGTCGTGCTCGGCCCTTCTGGCTGCGGCAAATCGACGCTGCTCAAGGCGATCGGCGGCTACGTCCGGCCCGTCGAAGGCGAGATCGTGCTGAACGGTGCGCGCGTCACCAGCTCCGGTCCCGACCGCGCGTTCGTATTCCAAGAGTTCGATCAGCTGCTGCCGTGGAGGACCGTGCGCGACAACATCGTGTTCGCGCTCACCGCGTCCGGGAAGCTCGCGCGCCGCGATGCTCTCGACAAAGCGCGGCACTACATCGCGAAGGTCGGCCTCGAAAAGTTCTCCGACAGCTTCCCCCACACGCTATCGGGCGGCATGAAACAGCGTGTCGCAATCGCGCGCGCTCTCGCGATTGAGCCGCAGGTGCTGCTGATGGACGAGCCGTTCGCCGCGCTCGACGCGCTCACGCGCGCGAAGATGCAGGACGAGCTGCTGCGGCTGTGGGCCGACACGAAATTCACCGTGCTGTTCGTCACGCACTCGATCGCGGAGGCAATTCGCGTGGGCAACAGGATCCTGCTGCTCACTCCGCATCCGGGGCGTGCGAAAGCGGAGATCGACTGTGCTGCCGGCGACGTGCGCAGCGCGGACGGCGAGCTATTGTCCGCGCGAATCGAGCGTCTCTTGTTCGAGCGCGAAGGAGCGTAAGCGAATGCCCGAGCTTCGACCCGCGGCCGCGAGCCGCCCCGAGATCGTCCACACCCTTGCGCCACTGCCGCGCGGCTTCGAAGTGACGGCCGCCCCGCAATCCGTATGGGCGCGCGCGTACGCGAACGGCGCGCTGCGCAAATGCGCGCTGCTCGTCGTGCTCGCGCTCGCATGGGAGCTCTATGCGCGCGGGCTCGCGAATCCATTGCTGTTCCCGACGTTCTCGGCAACGGTCGCGGCGCTCGTCAAAGGCGTTGCAACCGGCGCGATCCCGCGCGCCGGCGCGTACACGCTATCGCTGCTCCTCAAGGGCTACGTCGTCGGTCTCGCGATTGCGCTGCTGCTCACGGCGCTCGCAAGCGTGTCGCGGCTCGGCGCCGACCTGCTCGAGACGCTCACGGCGATGTTCAATCCGTTGCCGTCGATCGCACTGTTGCCGCTCGCGCTGATCTGGTTCGGGCTCGGCGACGGGAGCGTGATCTTCGTGCTCGTGCACGCGGTGCTCTGGGCTGTCGCGTTGAACACGTTCGCCGGCTTCAAAGCCTTGAGCCCGACGCTGCGGATGGTCGGCCAGAACTACGGCCTCTCGCGGCTCGGTTACATCGCACGGATCCTGATCCCGGGCGCGTTCCCGAGCATCCTCACGGGGCTCAAGGTCGGTTGGGCGTTCGCGTGGCGCACGTTGATCGCCGCGGAGCTAGTGTTCGGAGTGAGCTCGGGCTCGGGCGGCCTCGGGTGGTACATCTTCGAGAACAAGAACCAACTCCGGATCCCGGAGGTGTTCGCCGGGCTGCTGACGGTGATCCTCTTCGGTCTGTTCGTCGAGAACGTGATCTTCCGCGGAATCGAGCGACGCACCGTGCGCCGCTGGGGCATGGAAAGCTGAGCGCTCGATCGCAAACGGCGCGGGTGTCGACGCCATGGCTCGCTCAGGGGTCGCCACTTGAGAAAAATCGAGCCTCCTGGCGGTTACGCGTTGCTTCGAGCCGCGAGTCGCTGCAGGCCGCGGCTGCTCGTCGGAACATCGGCTAAGGGGCTGTTTTGTATCGAGCCTCGCATGCGGTCGCCGCGAAGCGGAACCGCACCACCCGCGAACGGTCTTTAAATTCATGGCGTTCGACTTATGTCAGGTCGGTGAAGCGTGCGCTGAGCCGTCGATATGGAAGGGCTTTTCATTTAACATTCGTTCCGCTTTTCAACCACTTAAACGAGTGGTTTCCGGGGGCCGATAGACGATGTTCATCACCAAGAAGCACCTGCGGCGGCGAACGTTCTTGCAGGGGTTGGGCGCGGCCGTCGCGCTGCCCCTGCTCGACGCGATGGTGCCGGCGTTCGCGAGCAACGTGAAACAGACGCCTCGCTTGGGGTTCGTCTACGTGCCGCACGGAATGGTGATGAATCGGTTCACGCCGACGACGGTCGGCAAGAACTTCGCCTTCAACGACATCACGAAGCCGCTCGAGCCGTTTCGTAGCCGCTTGAGCATCGTGAGCCGTCTGCATCACCGCGCGGCAGACTCGACCGCAGTGCACTCTTTGAGTCCCACGACTTGGCTCAGCGGAGTGCGGCCGAAGCCGACGCAAGGCATGGACGCGTACGCAGGCGTCACGGCCGACCAAATCGCCGCGCGTGCGATTGGCCAGGACACGCCTCTGCCGTCGATCGAGCTCGCGACCGAGGACCACTCCGGGTTGATCGGCGCGTGCGACCGCGACTACGGCTGCATCTACATGAACACGCTGTCGTGGCGCACGCCGACGACGCCGATGCCGATGGAGATCAATCCGCGCAAGGTGTTCGAGCGGATGTTCGGCGAAGGCGACAGCGCGGAAGCGCGCGTCCGCCGCCGCCACGAGGACGGCAGCATCCTCGACGCGGTCACGGGCCAAGCGACCGCGCTGCAGCGCGAACTCGGCGCACACGACCGCGAGACGCTCGACGAGTACCTCGAGGGCGTGCGCGAAATCGAGCGGCGGCTCACGCGAGCGGAGACCCAGGCGGCGCAGAACGCGAACATCGACGTGCCCGAGGCGCCGTCCGGAATTCCGTTCGAATATGCGGAGCACGTCGGCCTGATGTTCGACCTGCTCACGCTCGCTTATCGCGCCGATATCACGCGCGTATTCACGTTCATGATGGCGCGCGAAGTGAGCAACCGCACTTACACGCAGGTCGGCGTCACCGAAGGGCATCATGCGGTGTCGCACCATCAGAATCGCGCCGACAAGCTCGAGTGGCTCGCCAAGATCCAGACCTACCACATTGGGCTGTTCGCCGATTTCCTCCACAAGCTCGACTCATACAAGGACGGCGACGGCTCGCTGCTCGATCACACGATCCTTCTCTACGGCAGCAACATGAGCAACAGCAACGCTCACGATCACTACCCGCTGCCGAACGTCGTCGTCGGCGGCGGCTACGGCCGCTTGAACGGCGGGCGGCACGTGATGTGCGAAGAGCACACGCCGATGACGAACTTGCTCGTCACCCTGCTCGCCAAAGCCGACGTCGACGTCGACAAGCTGGGCGACAGCACGGGCCACGTCGCCGAAATTTGAGCGCGAGGATCGCGGAATGAAGGTAACGCTATCGGCCGCCCGCGCCGCGCTCGTCGCAGCGCTGGTGTTCGCGGGCGCGGCGCAGGCCGCGACGCCGCCGCTCGTCGCGGCGGTGAAGTCCGGCGACCGCGCCACTGCGCTCGATCTCGCGCGCGACAAGAGCGCAGTGCTCGCGGCCGAGGCCGACGGGACCACGGCGCTGCATTGGGCCGTGCGCGCCGACGACCTCGAGCTCGTAGACCGTCTGCTCCGCTCCGGCGCCGACGCCGGCGCCGCAAACCGTTACGGCGTCACGCCGTTGCATCTAGCCGCGATCAACGGCAACGCAGCGATGCTCGAACGCCTGATCAAGGCCGGCGCGGATCCGAACATGGCCGGGGCCGACGGCGAGACCCCTTTGATGACGGTCGCACGCGGCGGCCACGTAGCCGCGGCCGAAGCTCTGCTGAAGCACGGCGCCGAGATCGACGCGCGCGAGGCTTGGCACGGCCAGACGGCTCTGATGTGGGCGTCGGCCCAGGGCCACATCGAGATGATCCGCGCGCTCGTCATGCACGGTGCCGACGTGAACGCGAAATCGAACGTCGAGCCTTGGGAACGCCAAGTCACGTCCGAGCCGCGCGACAAGTGGTTGCCGCCCGGCGGTCTCACACCGCTCTTGTTCGCCGCGCGCGAAGGCTGCGTCGATTGCGTGCCGGTGCTCGCCGAGCTCGGCGCCGACGTGAGCGCGACTACGCCGGACGGCATCAGCCCGATCGTGATCGCGCTGATCAACGGCCACTACGACGTCGCGGGCGCGCTGATCAAGGCCGGAACCGATGTGAACCTGCTCGACTACGTAGGCCGCGGCGCGCTGTACGCCGCGATCGACTTCAACACGATGCCGACGTCCAACCGGCCGGCACCGCACGTGATCGACGATCAGCTCAGCGCGCTCGACGTCGCGCGCATGCTGCTCGAGCGCGGCGCGAACCCGAATGCGCAGCTGAAGAAGCTGCCGCCGTATCGCGCGAAGCTCGACCGTGGCAACGACATGATGCTCGGTGCGGGCACGACCCCGTTCCTGCGCGCGGCAAAGGCCGGCGACATTCCGGCGATGCGCCTGCTGCTCGAGCACGGCGCCGACCCGAAGCTGAGCCCGACGCGCAGCGGTATTACGCCGCTGATGGCGGCCGCGGGCCTCGGCACGCAGGAGCAGGACACGACCGGCCGCTACAAGACTCAAGCTGAAGCAATCGACGCGATCCGGCTGATGCTCGATCACGGCGCGGACGTGAACGCGGCGGCGAACGACGGCCGCACCGCGGTGCACGGCGCGGCACTGCAAGGTTACGACGACGTGATCAAGTTTCTCGCGGCGCACGGCGCAGACCTGACCATGAAGGACCACAAGGGCTTTACGCCGCTCGACACCGCGCTCGGTCGCGCTGGCGGGTTCGGTTTCACGGGCCAGGAAGGGGTCGTGCGTGAGGGCACGGCAGCACTGATACGTTCGTTGATGGACGCGAACGCGACGCCTTCCGCGAAGGCCCATCAGGGTCTCACCGAGACTGCGGTTGCGGCGCAACACTAAAGCTGCGGCCAAACGAGACCTGCAGCCTTGCAATTGGCAGGGCCGAATCCCATAGTCCTTCCCGTGCCGTTGACTCTAGCCCTCTTCCGATGCCTTCGCGGCGCATTGCGGGAGGCCCGCCTCGACTCCGGGGTGACATAAGAACTAGAAGGCACAGGGGGCAGTCTCGCGTTTGATGCGCATTCCGGCGCTGCCGGTTCGGTAAAGTCTGTGCTAAGACTAAGGTGCAACTCGGTATGACGTTCGGCGGCGTTTTCCATCTTTCGGCCTGGGGCTACCTTGGCGTCGCGTTGCTGCTCACGCACGTGACGATCGCCAGCGTCACGATCTTCTTGCATCGCCATCAAGCTCATCGGGCGCTCGATCTGCATCCGATCGCGAGCCATTTCTTCCGCTTCTGGCTCTGGATCACGACGGGCATGGTCACGCGCGAGTGGGTCGCCGTGCATCGTAAGCATCACGCGAAGTGCGAGACCGATGCTGATCCGCACAGCCCGCAAATCTGGGGCATCTGGCGCGTGCTGTTCGGCGGCGTCGGGCTCTATCGCTCCGCCGCGGCCGATGCGGACACGCTCGACGTCTACGGCCGCGGCACGCCGGATGATTGGCTCGAGCGGAATCTTTATGGCCGGCATTCGTTGATCGGCTTGGGGCTCATGCTGGTAATCGACGTCACGCTGTTCGGGCTCGGCGCCGGGCTCGCGATCTACGCGGCGCAGCTCGTCTGGATTCCGTTCTGGGCCGCCGGCGTGATCAACGGCATCGGCCACTACCTCGGCTACCGCAATTTCGAAACGCAAGACGCGTCGCGCAACATCGTTCCGATCGGCGTGCTGATCGGCGGCGAGGAATTCCACAACAACCATCACGCGTACTGCTACTCCGCGAAGTTCGGCAACAAGTGGTGGGAGTTCGATATCGGCTGGGTGTACATCAAGCTGCTCGAGAGCTTCGGCCTTGCGACGATCAAACGCGTCGCGCCGCGCACCGCGTTCGAGCCCGGCAAGAGCGCGATCGATGTCGACACGCTGCGGGCCGTGGTCGCGAACCGCTTCCACGTGCTCAAGCTCTACGGGCGGCGCGTGATCGCGCCCGTCTTACATGCGGACGCTAACGAGGCGGAGCCGGGCTTCCCGCGCAAGCAGATCGCAAGCATCCGCAGGCTGATGATCCGCGAGGACGTGACCTCGCTTCGCCACGATCCGCGCACGCGCCAATGGCTCGACGCCGCGCTCGAGCGCAGCCCGAAGGTGCGGACGGTCTATCAGTTCATGCAGCAGCTGAAGTCGCTGTCGAATCAGGCTGTGCGCACCGACGGCGATCGGCTCAAGCGCCTGCAGACCTGGTGCGCCGACGCCGAGGCCAGCGGAATTCGCTCGCTGCGCGACTTCGCGCGGCAGCTTCAGGCGTATACCGCTTAACGTCGTCGTAATCTCGCCCTTCGACTCAGCGCGGACCGCGGCGCGGCGCACGCCATGACGCGCGCACGAGTATCCGCTGGCGCGCCACGCTTCAAATACCTGCCGCGCTCAGGTGTAATACACGCCCGGCGGTAAGTACCGAGCTCACCAAGAGGCCGGAACAACAACGAGCAGCCGCGACAACGGTTCGGGGGGACCATCCGCCATGTCGTCGACAGAGATCTTCGGCCTTGCGAGTGTCGCCGCGCTCTGTGCCGCGCTCTTTCTCGGCGCGTCGCTCGGCGCGCAGGAGCAAGGGGCGGACCTAGCGAAGCTCGCCGCGCTCGAGACCGAGCTCACGGGCCTGGAGCACGACCTCGCCCTGCTCGAGGACGCCAAGGCGATCAAACGCCTCCAACGCGCCTACGGCTACTACGTCGACAAGAAGCTCACCCGCGACGTGGGCGCGCTGTTCGCGGACGCGCCGGACACCACGGCGGAGCTCGGCGGTCTCGGCGTCTACGTGGGCAAAGCGCGGATCACGGAGTTCTACGACCGGGTGATGGGCGGCGAGGGATTGAAGCCCGGTCAGCTGCACAACCACATGATCCTGCAAGGCGTCGTGCACGTGGCCGACGACGGCCGCACGGCCAAGGGCCGCTGGCGGGCGCTGATCCAGATCGGCGAGGCCGGCAAGAGCGCCACCTGGGCCGAGGGACCGTACGAGAACGAGTACGTGAAAGAGAACGGCGTCTGGAAGTTCAGCAAGGTGCACTGGTACCAAACCGTGTCCGCGCCGTACGACCCGGGTTGGCACAAGGCGCCCGAGCCGATGAATCCGCCGATGAAGGACTTCGGGCCGGACCGTCCGCCGTCGGTGACGTACCAGTCCTATCCGTCCGCGTACCAGCCGCCGTATCACTACAAGAATCCCGTGTCGGGACGCTGCGAGCCGGGGGTGTGCGATGCGAAGCCTTAGCCTCGCGCTCCGAGCACTCTGCTGCGTCGTGCTGCTCCTTGCGCTCACGCCGCTCGCAAACGCGCAGGCACAAGATCCGGCCGCGCGCGTCGCGGCACTACGCGACCGCCTCGCAAAAGTCGACACGCGCGCCGCGCGCGTCGCGGACGTCGACAAGATCGAGTACCTGCAAGGCAGCTACGGCTTCTACGCCGACAAGATGCTTTGGGACGAGGTGCTCGATCTCTTCACCACCGACGCGACGCTCGAGATCGGTCCGAGCGGCGTTTACGCCGGCAAAGACAGCATCCGCCGCTATCTCTATAGCCTGAGCGGAGGCAAGCAAGGACCGCTCGAAGGCGTGCTCAACGAGCACTTCCAGCTCCAACCGATCGTGACCGTCGCCCCGGACGGCAACTCGGCGAAAGCGCGCTGGCGGGGGTTCCTGATGCTCGGCGTCAACGGCGCGAGCGACGGCGGCGACTGGGGCGAAGGTACCTACGAGAACGAGTACGTGAAGCAAGACGGCGTTTGGAAGATCAGCAAGCTGCACTGGTATGCGACGTTCGTCGCGCCGTATCAGGGCGGCTGGCTCAACCCGACCAAGAAGCCGCTCGAGGACTACGCGCTCGGCAAGGGCGTCGAGCCGGATCGGCCGTCGAGCGAGACGTGCGAGCCCTACCCCGGCGTGTGCGTGCCGCCGTTTCACTACAAGAATCCGGCGAGCGGGCAGTGAGGACATGGCAATGAGAAGCGAAACACTGCGCCGCGCCGCGTCGTTGCTCGTCGTGCTCGCGGCCGTCGCGCTCGTCGGCTGCGGCCGCTCGGCCCCGCCCGCGAACGCCGAGCTCAAGGCGGCGATCGCGGATCTCGAGAAAGCCGTCGTTGCCGCGAAGGCGGAAGTCCAGCGCCTGAAGGACGTCGACGATCTCGAGAATCTAGCCGGCATCTACGGTCATTACGTCGACAAGAACCGCCACGACGATGTCGCGGACCTCTTCGCGCGCGACGGAGTCGTCGAGATCTACGGCCGCGGCGCGTTCTTAGGGCAGGACCGCGTCCGCGAGTACATGCACAACCTGTCGCCCGGCAGCGTCGGACCGCGCGACGGCTCGCTGTTCAACCACATGCATCTGCAAACAGTCATCGACGTGCAGCCCGACGGCAAGACGGCGTTCGTGCGCTCGCGCCCGTTCATCATGTTCGGGATCGTGAACGCGAACGCTCAGTGGGGCGTCGGCGGCTACGAGAACGTGTTCGTGAAAGAGGACGGCGTGTGGAAGCTCGGCTATCTGCACGGCTACTACACGATGTACACGAACTACGAGGACGGCTGGACGAGGAAGGCCACGCCAATCTTCGGCGAGTACGCCCGCCTCCCGCCCGATCGGAAACCGACCGTCCAATACGCCGCGTATCCGGCCGCCTTCGTGCCGCCGTTCCACTACAAGAACCCGGTGAGCGGCCGCGCCGATCACTACGGCGATCCCACTTTCCACGACTCACAAAAACAATAACGACGGAGCACCGACGACCTTATGTGGCAACACAACTATGCGCCCGTTCTGAACAGCCTCGGATGGTCGACCGTCGCCGCAGCGGTGCCGATCTTCGTGCTGCTGCTGCTGATCGGCGTGTTGCGCAAGCCCGCGTGGATCGCGGGACTCTTCGGCCTCGCATCCGGTCTCGTCGTCGCGATCGGCGTGTATGGCATGCCGGTCAAGCTCGCGGTTTCCTCGACGCTGATGGGCGCGGCGTTCGGCCTCCTGCCGATCGCGTGGATCGTGTACTGGGCCGTCGTGCTCTATCGCCTCACGCTCGAGACCGGCAACTTCGAGGTCATCAAGGACTCGATCGGCAGCCTCACCACGGACCGGCGCCTTCAGGCGATGCTGATCGCATTCGCGTTCGGCGCATTCGTTGAGGGCGCGGCAGGCTTTGGAACTCCCGTTGCGGTGGCAGCCGCGATGCTTACGGGCCTCGGCTTCTCGCCCTTCTTCGCAGCGGGCATCTGCCTGCTCGCGAACACCGCGCCGGTCGCGTTCGGCTCGATCGGCATTCCGGTCATCACGCTCGCGGGCACGACGGGCATCGACAAGATCGAGCTCAGCGCCTGGGTCGGCCGGCTCTGCGCGCCGATCTCGCTATTCATCCCCGCGTATCTGATTCTCGTGATGGGCGGATTTAAAGGCCTCAAGGGGGTTCTGCCCGCGGCGATCGTCTGCGGAGTTTGCTTCGCGTCCATGCAATTCTTGATGTCCAACTTCGTCGGGCCCGAGCTCGTGGACATCGTGGCGTCGATCACGGCGATGATCGGCCTCGTGCTGCTGTTCAAGGTCTGGCAGCCCAAGGACCAATTCGCGCTCGCGGGCGAGCATCAGGCGACCGTCACGCTGAAGTCGCACGGCTTTTCGCGCACGCTGCTCGCCTGGTCGCCGTATCTGTTCCTCGTCGTGTTCGTGCTGATCTGGGGATACCCCGACACCGCGGCCATGCTCGCGAAAGCGAGCCGCGCGATACCGTGGCCTGGCTTGCACAATCAGATCACGCGCGTCCCGCCGGTCGTCCCGACCCCGTCGGGGTACGCCGCCATATACAACTTCAATTGGCTTGCGGCCGCGGGCACCGCGTGCGCGTTCGCGACCATCGCGTCGGCTCTAACGCTACGAGTCTCGGTCGGCATGTACTTCGGCCTGCTCGGTAAGGTCGCGAAGCAACTCGGCTTTTCGATCTTCACGATCGCCTGCGTACTTGGTCTCGCGTACTTGATGAACTACAGCGGCATGACCACGACGCTCGGCCTCGCGTTCGCGGCCACCGGCGCGCTGTTCCCGTTCTTCAGCGCGCTGCTCGGCTGGCTCGGTGTGTTCTTGACGGGCAGCGACACGTCCGCAAACGCACTGTTCGGCAACCTGCAGGTGGTCACGGCCAATAGCCTGCACCTGAACCCCGCGACGATGGCCGCGTCGAACTCGGCCGGCGGCGTCATGGGCAAGATGATCAGTCTCACGAGCCTCGCAGTCGCCGTCGCGGCCACGGGCATGGACCGATCCGAGGAAGGCAAGCTGTTCCGCTTCACCGTGAAGCACAGCGTCTTCCTCGCGTCGTTGCTCGGGATCCTCGCGACAATCTACGCGTACGCCTAGATGGAATGGGCGCGCGATGGATTTACCGTCAGCGACGACCCGGCGCGGCTCGACCGCGGCGTCATCCATCGCTTCCTAGCCGAATCGTCGTATTGGGCGAGGAACATTCCAAGCGCGACGCTCGATAAGGCGCTGCGCAACTCGCTCTGCTTCGCGTTGCTCGAACGCGAGCGACAGATCGGCTTCGCGCGCGTGGTGTCCGACCGCGCGACGCTTGCCTATCTCGCCGACGTGTTCGTGCTGCCCGAGTTCCGCGGCCGCGGCCTCGCGAAGTGGCTGCTGACGTGCGTGCTCGAGCACCCCGAGCTGCAAGGGTTGCGGCGTTGGATCTTGGGGACCCGCGACGCTCATGGCCTCTACGCCAAGCTCGGCTTCACGCCGCTCAAGCGTCCCGACACCTTCATGGAGCGCCACGACCCGAACGTCTACGGAGGCTCGTGACAGCCATGCGGAGCAACCGCTCGATTCCGCCGAGCCAAGTCATCCCCGAGCTCGCGTACCCCGACGTCGCGGCTGCGTCCGACTGGCTCTGCAAGGCGTTCGGATTCTCGCCGCGCCTCACGATTGCGAATCACCGCGTGCAGCTCACCTACGGCGCCGGCGCCGTGATCGTTGTCGACGGCGACGCCGTCGACGCGGAAGCGGCCGCGCGCGCGACGCATTCGGTGCTCGTGCGCGTCGACGACGCCGACGCTCACTACGAGCGCGCGCGTGCCGCCGGCGCGAGAATCGCGAGCCCGCCGACGACTTACCCGTTCGGCGAGCGCCAATACACGGCACACGATCTCTGCGGCCATCGCTGGACGTTCTCCGAGTCCGTGGCCGACGTCGACCCGCGCGACTGGGGCGGCACCCTCGCCTCCGAAGCCGACGCGTCGTAAGCTCGACTCACACGGAGGATCGAAACATGGCGCTTGCGGACAACCGATGCGTTCCTTGCCGGGGCGGCGTGCCGCCTCTCCCGCCCGCGCGCGCGGCCGAGCTGCTCGAGCAACTCGACGAAGGTTGGGCGCTAAACGCGGCCGGGCACCTGCTGCGCACCTATCCGTTCTCGAACTTCGCGACCGCGATGGCGTTCGCGAACCGCGTCGGGGACATCGCCGAGGACCAGGGGCATCACCCCGACCTGCACGTCGGCTGGGGTCGCTGCGCCATCGAGATCTGGACGCACAAGATCGACGGGCTCACCGAGTCGGATTTCTTTCTCGCCGCGAAAGCGGACCGCGAGTTCCGGACGGCCGCGCACTGACACCCGTCGTCCGGAGGCTATCGTCCGCCGCGACGCAACCGCTCGATCTCCTCGAGCAGCTCGAGCGCGAGCGCGGCGCCCGCGAGATTCACCTCGAACTCATCTTGGAGCCGGAGCACCCGCTGGACGCGCGTGACCGCGATGCCCGTGAAGCGCCACTCGCCGACCTCCCCGCGCGGCTCGACGACGCCCTCCTCGACGATGTCGACGACGAGCCGCTCGTGCACGCCGCAGATACGACAGAGATCCGCGAGACTGAACTCGACGGTCTCGTCGAGCAGATGAACGTCGATCGGGTCCTTCATCGCCCGCCCTCCATCGCAGCCCTCGGGTTCATCGCCATCGTCGCGGCCATCTGCTTGTACAGCGCTTCGCGCGCCTCGCTATCGGCGGCGGGCACTACGATTTTGAGCACGACGAACTGATCGCCGGGCGGGCGGCCCGGCAGCCCGCGCTCCTTGAGCCGAAGCTGGCGGTCCGTCTGCGAGCCCTTGGGGATCTTGAGATCCACTCGACCGGCGAGCGTCGGCACGCGGACCGTCTCGCCGAGCGCCGCTTCCCACGGTGTCACGGGCAAGTCGAGCCAAATGTCGCGGCCGTCGACCCGGAAGAACTGGTGCGGCAGCAGCCTGAGCTGCAGGAACAAGTCGCCGGCCGCCTCGCCGCCCGCGCCAGGCTCGCCCTGTGCCGCCACGCGGATTTGCTGGCCGTCGACGACGCCGGCCGGGATCTTCACTTGGAGCTGCTGGACGCGCGGCTCGAGCTTGCCGTCCTTCCGCTCGACACGCTGCAACGACAGCGTGCGCGTGGTGCCGTGGAACGCCTCTTCGAGCGTGATGTCGACCTGCGCGTGCGTGTCGAACCCGCGCCTCTGGAATCCGCCGCGACCGGCGCGCCCGGCCCCGCCGCGCAGTCCGCCGAGACCGCCGAACAGCTGGTCGAAGAAATCGCTGTGCTCGCCCGGGCGATCCTCGCCCTCGAACTCGAAGTTCCAGTTCGGCGGGGGCCTGAACTCCTCGCCGGCCGGACGGCGCCCGAGCTGGTCGTACGCCGCGCGCTTCTCGGGATCGCGGAGCACTTCGTAGGCTTCGCCGACTTCTTTGAACCGCGCCTCGGCGTCCTTTTCCTTGCTGACGTCGGGGTGGAACTTCCGCGCGAGGCGTCGATACGCGCGCTTGATCTCGTCGGACGACGCATCGCGCGCGACACCCATGATCTCGTAGTAGTCTTTGAATTCCACAGTGGATCCGCCGCGGCACGCGGCGCTTCGTTACCTGTTACGCGCGTGCGTGTTACGCGCCGAGGCGCTGCAGCATGCTCACGAGGTCCTCGGCGTGCTCCTCCTCGACTCCGAGGATCTCTTCGAGCAGCCGCCGCGTGGTCGGGTCCTCGGTGCCGCAATAGGCGACCATCTCGCGATAGCTGTCGATCGCGATGCGCTCGGCAACGAGGTCTTCCTTGATCATGTCGATCAAGTCCGTGCCCTCGACATATTCGGCGTGCGAGCGCGCCGATAAGCCGTCAGGCGAGAAATTCGGCTCGCCTCCGAGCTGCACGATCCGCGCCGCGATCTGATCCGCGTGTCCCTGCTCCTCGTTCGCGTGCTGCAGGAACTCGGCCGCAACGCTCTGCGCCTCCAAGCCGCTCGCCATGAAGTAATGACGCCGGTAACGGAGCACGCAAATGATCTCCGTTGCGAGCGCCTCGTTGAGCAGCTTGAGCACGGTTTCGCGGTCGGCGGTGTAGCCTTCCGTTACCGCGCCGCGCTCGATGTGCTGGCGCGCTCGCGCGCGCAACGTCTTCACGTCGGTGAGAAACGGCTGCTTTTTGTTTTCGTCAGGTTTTGGCATCGCTACGACTCCATCCGTGTTGATTGGGGTAAGGCCCGGGACGGCCCGTGCCCCAGTGGTCCACGAACGCGCGTCTGGTCGAGCTATGGTTGATATGTTACACAAGTCGCCATGCAGGGGATGGCGCTGGCGGGCACGGTGCTCGCCACCGGGGGACTCGTCGCAGCCGTCGCGGCATCAGGCCACGCGCTGCTCTACAAACGTCGGCCGCAATCCGCGTTCGGTTGGATCGCGCTCTGCTTCACGCTGCCGCTGGCGGGCGCCGTCCTCTACTACTTGTTCGGCATCAATCGCGTCCAAATGCGCGCGCGCAAGCTGCTGACCCGGCACCCGGTCGAGGTGTGTCCGACCGAGCACGTCGGCGCGCCGTCGCCGGGTCTCGAACCCCTGGGCCGTTTGGGCCATGCGATCACGCACTTGCCGCTCACGACCGGCAACGCCGTGACGTTGCTGCACAACGGAGAGGAGACGTTCCCCGCCATGCTCGCCGCGATCCGCGGCGCCAGGCGGCGAGTGTTCCTGTCCACCTACATCTTCGACACCGGGCCACTCGGACGCGAGTTCATTGCGGCGCTCGCGGAAGCGGCCGCGCGCGGCGTCGACGTGCGCGTGCTACTCGACGGCATCGGCGAGCTCTACTCGCTGCCGCGTGCCAGCACGTTGCTGCGCGGGCAAGGCGTCCGGGTCGCGCACTTCTTGCCGCCGCGTCTGTGGCCGCCGCAGTTCAGCGTGAACTTGCGGAACCATCGCAAGATCCTCGCCGTCGACGGCGCGATCGGGTTCACCGGCGGCGTCAACATTCGCGAGAGCTATCTCGTCGGCGACGGACACAGAATCGTCGATTTGCACGTGCGCCTCGCGGGTCCGGTCGTCGCGCAGATCGAAGCCGTATTTCTGCGCGATTGGCATTTCGTCACGGGCGAGCCGGCCGTAATGTTCCCGACGGATACCGACCTGCCCGGGCACGCCGGATGCCGCGCGATCGCGGATGGGCCCGAGCGTTCGTACGATCGGCTCACGGAGCTGCTCGTCGGCTCGATCGGGGCGGCGCGGCGGCGCGTCGCGATCATGACGCCGTATTTCCTGCCGCCGCGCGAGCTGATCGCCCCGCTCCAGGCCGCGGCGCTGGAAGGCATCGACGTCGCCGTGATTCTGCCGGAGCACAACAACCTGCCCTACGTTCACCGCGCGACGCGTCACATGCTCTGGGAGCTGCTCGAGCGCGGCGTGCGGATCTATTACCAGCCGCCCCCGTTCGCCCACAGCAAGCTGTTCTACATCGACGACGACTACGCACAGATAGGCTCAGCTAACCTCGATCCGCGCAGCCTGCGCCTGAACTTCGAGATGAACGTCGAGATCTACGATGCGGCGTTCGTCGCGCATCTGAGCGCGCACTTCGAGACTGTCCGCGCGCGCTCGACGCGGATTACGGTGCAACAGCTCGACGCGCGCGCGTTGCGGACGAAGCTCGTCGACGGCGCGGCTTGGTTGTTTTCGCCATATCTGTAGCAGGCTCGGCCGCTTCGGCCGGCACAGCGATTCGCGGGCACGGCAGCACGTCGCAGGGCACGGCCGCGGCAACCGACTCGGCGGTGCTGCCGATGCCCTCGCGAGCGACATAGGTAGATCCGCATACGGCCCCGCGCACTCCCGCCCCCATTCGGTCCACGCGTCGGGGTGGCGGACGGACGCAAAAACCTGCTTTCATAAGCAGCACTGGCCAGTGAGGAGGCACGTATGCCCAGCAAGACCCGCGAGCTCGGGGCCCAAAACCCGGAGCTCAAGAATTCGCCGATCGCATCCTGGGGGAGTTTCGAGCAATGAGCGATCAACTGGAACCGGTCGTCGGCAAGTGGTACCTCGACGCCGAGCTTGATGAGCAATTTCGCGTGCTCGCGATCGACGAAGAACGTGACGTCGTCGAGATCCGGTATCTCAACGGCGAAGC